>Ga0214473_10004342_pt1 | contig 17053 bp, 15 predicted proteins | sample RVTome_7_FD_203509 | JGI IMG/M metagenome (GOLD analysis project Ga0214473, IMG submission 203509) | Soil microbial communities from uranium-contaminated site in the Upper Colorado River Basin, Wyoming, United States - RVT98D197 | ecosystem: Environmental > Terrestrial > Soil > Contaminated >... | reverse complement strand
GAGCCGCAACTTCATGGAGATCCGGGGCCTCGGCATCATCAACATCCGGGCCATCTTCGGGCCGCGGTCGATCGCCCGGGAAGCCAGGGTGAACCTCGTCATCCGCCTGAAAAAATGGCGGCGCGGCTATGAGGTCGACCGTCTCGGTCTCAAGTCGGGCGACGACATGGCCCTTTTGGGCCGCAAGATCCCCCAGCTGGCCATCCCCGTCGCCCCGGGGCGGAACATCGCCACGCTCATCGAGGTCGCCTGCAAGGTCCACATCCTGCGCCAGAGGGGCTACAGCGCCCCGGACGAGATCATCCGCCGGCTCGACCGCGTCCTGACATAAGAGGTTCCATGAAGCGTGCCGCGAAGGACAACCGATTTCTCATCGTCACCGGCCTGTCCGGATCGGGCAAGACCGTCGTCAGCCGGGCCCTCGAGGACTTCGGCTACTATTGCATGGACAACCTGCCGGCCAAGCTCATCACGGATTTCGTCGACCTGTGGCTCGAGAAGAAGGTCGAGATCGACCGGGCCGCCCTGGTCGTCGATATCCGGGAGCCGCGCTTCCTCGCCGACTTCCCGTCGGTCTTCCGGGAGATACGGAAGAAGGTCCCCGTCCGGCTCATCTTCCTCGAGGCCACGGACGAGGCCCTGGCCAAGCGCTTCAACGAGACGCGGCGGCCGCACCCGCTGGCCCCCCGCAAGCCCATCCTCGAGGGGGTCCGGCTCGAACGGAAGAGGCTCCTGCCCATCCGCCGGATGGCCGACGAGATCGTCGACACCTCCGGCCTCAACATCTACCAGCTCAAGGACGCCATCGGCGAGCGCGTGCTGCGGCGGAAGAAGCCGCGGACCCAGGTCGTCCTGACGAGCTTCGGCTACAAGCACGGCCTGCCCCTCGAGTCCGACCTCGTCTTCGACACGCGGCTCCTGCCGAACCCGTTCTACGTCGACCGGCTGAGGACGCGGACCGGCAAGACGCCGAGCGTCCGCAAGTACGTCCTGGGCTCGCCGGGGACGAAGGAGTTCTTGCGCGAGCTCTTCCGCTTCGTCGACTTCGTCCTGCCCCGCTTCGCCCGGGAGGGCAAGACGACCGTGGCCATCGCCGTGGGCTGCACCGGGGGGAAGCACCGCTCGGTCGTCATCGCCGAGGAGCTCCGGGCCCACCTCAAGGGCGGGGCCAGCGGGGTCAGGATTTATCACCGGGACCTTTATAAATAGGCGGCTTTATCATACAATAGCGGACTGACCGGGAGAGCGAGAGACCCATGATCGGAGGCATCATCGTCTGCCACGGCCGCATGGCCGAGGAGCTGCTGAACGCCCTGACCATCATCCTCGGCGAAGCGCCCAACATCGAGGCCATCTCGATCGGCTGGTACGACGACGTCGAGGACTCCAAGAAGAAGATCAACCACAGCCTTAAGCGGGTCGACCAGAAGAGCGGGGTGGCCATTTTCACCGACATGTTCGGCGGCACGCCCTCCAACCTCAGCTTCAGCTTCTACAAAGAGAACCAGGTCGAGATCATCACCGGGGTCAACCTGCCGATGCTCATCAAGTTCGTCTCCCTCCAGCGCAACAACAACCTCAAGGACGTGGCCAAGAAAGTCGTCGACCAGGGCAAGAAGAACATCCACCTCGTCAGCGCCCTGCTGGGGTCGCGGACCAAGTAACGCTCGATGCTCGACAAGACCGTCACGATACGCAACAAGCTGGGCCTGCACGCCCGGGCCGCGGTCAAGTTCGTCAACCTGGCTAACCGCTTCGGCGCGTCGGTCAAGATCGTCAAGGACGGCGACGAGATCGACGGCAAAAGCATCCTCGGCATCCTGACCCTGGCCGCGACCCAGGGCACGTCCATTCGCCTCCTCATCGCGGGCAAGGACGAGGAGGCGGCCATGGCCGCCCTCGTCGAGCTCATCGCCAACCGCTTCGACGAGAAAGAGTGATCCGGATGGACATCACCCGCCTCCGCGGCATCGGGGTCTCGCCGGGGATCGCCATGGGCGAGGCCCTCCTGGCCAAGCGGGTCGTCTTCACGTCGCGCAAGGAGATCATCGCCGACGACCAGGTCCCTGACGAGCTCAGGCGCCTTCACCAGGCCCTCGACCGCACCCGCGACGATCTCGTCCGGGTCAAGGAGAGCGTCCGGGAGAAGATGGGCGCCGACAGCTCCTTCATCTTCGAGGCCCACCTCCTCATCCTCGAGGACCCGACCCTCGTCGGGGGGCTCGAGGCCGTCATTCGCGAAGAAAAGGCCCGCGCCGAGTGGGCCCTGTCCAAGGCCAACGCGCGCTACGAGCAGCTCTTCGAGTCCCTCGCGGACGACTATTTCCGGCAGAGGAAATCGGACGTCTCCGACGTCCTGAAGCGCGTCTACCGGAACCTCGAGTCCAAGCGGGAGAAGGAGAAGAAGCCCCAGAAGCAGCACGTCCTCGTCGCCCACGAGCTGCTGCCGTCCGAGGCCGCCCTGAGGCTGAGCAGGGAGCTGACCCTCGGCATCGCCCTGGACATGGGCGGCCAGACCTCGCACACGGCGATTCTGGCCCGGTCCCTCGGCATCCCGGCCGTCCTCGGCCTGCGGGACATCACCCGCCAGGTCCGGGAAGGGGAGTTCGTCATCATCGACGGGACCGACGGCGAGGTCATCATCGACCCGCCCCCGGCCGTGCGCCGCGAGTTCCAGGCCAAGAAGGAGAAATACGAGACCTACGGCCGGGAGCTCCAGAAGACGGCCAAGCTCAAGTCGGAGACGCTCGACCGCGTCCGGTTCGTCCCCCAGGCCAACATCGAGCTCCCCGAGGAGGTCGCCGTGGCCGCGTCCATGGGGGCGGAGGGGATCGGCCTCTTCCGCTCGGAGTTCATCTACCTCCGGAGGGAGTCCCTGCCGACCGAGGAGGACCACTTCGAGATCTACGCCCAGCTGGCCCGGGGCGCGCACCCCTTCCCAGTGACCATCCGGACGCTCGACATCGGCGGAGAGAAGAGCCTGCCCCAGCTGAACATCGAGAAGGAGCCCAACCCCGCGCTTGGCCTCCGGGCCGTCCGTTTCTCGCTCCGGAACAAGGAGCTCTTTCGCATCCAGCTCCGGGCCATCCTCCGGGCCAGCGTCGCGAAGAACATCCGCGTCCTCGTCCCCATGATCACCGAAGTCGACGAGGTCCTCGAGGTCAAGGAGATCTTCGAGGACGTCAAGCGGGAGCTCCGGCGCAAGGGCGAGGCCTTCGACGAGAAGATCCTTCTAGGCATCATGATCGAGGTCCCCGCGGCCGCCGCCCTGGCCGACCTTATGCTGAAGGAGGTCGATTTCGTCAGCATCGGGACGAACGACCTCATCCAGTACTATCTGGCCGTCGACCGGTCGAACGAGTTCGTGAGCTATCTCTACAAGCCGTTCCACCCGGCCGTCCTCCGCCTCATCCGGTCCGTCATCCAGGCGGCCGGGAAGGCCGAGAAGGACGTCATCGTATGCGGCGAGATGGCCGCCGACACGCTCTCGGCCATCGTCCTGCTGGGTTTCGGCCTGCGGACCTTCAGCATGAACCCCATCTTCATCCCGCGGATCAAGAAGGCCCTCCGGTCGATCGAGTGCGCGACAGCCGCGAAGATCGCCGAGGAGACCCTGAAGCTGCGGAGCGCCCAGCAGATCGAGGAATACGTGGTCGAGGAGATCATCCTCCGCCATCCCCAGGTGTTCCTGACGGGCCAGGTGTTCGAGACCTCGCCCAAGAAATAAAGCGTTACTTCCGATTATAATCGTCCGAGAGACGGACGATATCCGATTCCGACGAGCGGCCGATCCAGATCTCCATGAACCGGGCCGCGGCGGTCCCGACGTTGCGGGCCCGGTGCGCGGCGCGACGGGGGATGACGATCTCCTCGTTCGGGGCCGCGATCCAGACGCGGTCGCCGACCCTGATCTCGAGCCCGGCGTCGAGCACGACCCAGAACTCGGCCCGGCTCTCGTGGTACTGGAGGGACAGCCGGCCGCCCGGCTCGACGGTGATGATCTTGATGCTGCCGGCATCCTCGTGGGGGAAACGGCGGAATTTGCCCCACGGGCGCGCGTCCTCGACGATGCCGCTCCGAAAGCCAATCTCGGGCGGTGTCTTCTCGCTCACCGGCTAGCCTGGTTATTCGCGAGCCGAGGCGGCTGCAGATGCGAGGCGGCGAAGGGCGAAGCTGTACTCGGGGTATTGCGAGCCCTTTGCAACGAAGCAGATGCGGCCGGATCGGCTTGCCCGGAGGGTGAAAACGCCGGTTTTGGTTCTTTACGTTTGATGGAGAAATACGGCGTTTTCACGAATACCGGGCTAGAAGGGGATGTCGTCGTCGGTGCCGCCGCCCGAGGCGCCGCCGCCGGGCTCTTCGCCCGACGGGAACTCGTCATCGGCCGTGTCGGCGGCGCGGGTGCCGCCGCCCCGGCTGTAGACCTTGTCGAGGTCGGTCGTATCGGTCGTCGCGGCCGAGCTCTCCTCGCGCTTGCCGAGGAGGATGATCTTGTCGGCCACGATCTCGGTGATGTACTTCTTGTTGCCGTCCCGGTCCTGGTAGTCCCGCGTCCGGATGCTCCCCTCGACGAGAATGAACTTGCCCTTGTCGAGGAACCGCTCGGCGAATTCCACGAGCTTCGGGAACCAGACCTTGATCTTGTGCCACTCCGTCCGGTCGGTCGACTCGCGCGTGCTCGGATTGAAGACGCGTTCGTTCGTGGCCATCGTGAAGCTCGCGGACGAGCGGCCGCTCTGGGAGTGGCTGCGGATCTCCGGCTTGCCACCGAGGCGGCCGACCAGGATGACCTTGTTCAGGCTGTTGATGTCTCTCATTTTTCGTTCAGCTCCCGGATCTTGTCCTGGGCGATGCGGGCCTCCTCCTCGAGCGGGTACTTGGCGACGAGGAGCTTGAGCGCGGCCAGCGCTTCAGGCTTCCGGCCAAGCTCGATGAAGCTGAGGCCTTTCTTGAGATGGGCCGCCGCGGCCTTGTCCCCCTGGGGGTAGGTCAGGATGAGATCGTCGAAGGCGTCGATGGCTTCTTCGAACTTCCTCTGGCTGTAGCGGCACTCGCCGATCCAGTAGAGGGCGTTGTCGGCCAGGGGGCTCTCCGGGAACTGCTGCCGGTAGAGCTTGAAGCTGTCGACGGCCAGGTCGTAGTTCCCCTTGAGATAGTCGTTGTATGCCACGGAGTAGGCTTCCTGGGGCGACATCGTCGGGGCCGGCGGAGGGGCCGGCGCCGGCTGGGGCTTCGTTTCGGCGGGGGGCCTGGACATCGTCTGCGGGGCCGGCCTCTGCTCCTCCGCGGGAGCGGCGTCGGGCGCCGTCCGCGGGGCGCGCGCGGCGAGGTCGGCGGATACTTTCTGGAGATCGAGCGTCAGCTGGTCGAGCTTGCGGAGGATGTCCTGGTATTGCGCGGGGACCGCCCGGACGCCCTCCTGGGCCCCCGACTGGCCGGTCATCGCCTGCCGGACGAGGTCGGTCAGGGCCTTGAGCTGGTCCTGGATGGCGCGGAGCTCCTCACCGTTCCGGTCGACCCGTGTCCGGAGCTCCTGGACTTGCTGCTTGAGGACCTGGACGTCGTCGTAGACGAGCTCGATGGCCTTCTTGCTCTTGTCCTGCCCGGCCGCAGCCAGGGTCAGGACGGCGAGCAACAAGGCCCCGATGCTGACGCGGCGCAATTCTTACTTCTCGATGATGAGGAACTGGGCGCGCCGGTTCATCTGCCAGGCGCCTTCGTCGTGTCCCGGGTTGAGGGGCTGGCTCTTGCCGTAGGAGATGATCCGGATCCGGTCGGACCCGACGCCCGTGGACAGGAGATAATCCTGGGCGGCCTTGGCCCGCTTCTCGCCGAGGGCGAGGTTGTATTCCTCGGTGCCGCGCTCGTCGCAGTGGCCTTCGACGAGGATCTTGGCCGACCTGAACTTCTTCATCCAGGCCGCGTTGGCGTCCAGGGTGGCCCTGGCGTCGTCTCGGATGACGGCGCGGTCGTAATCGAAGTAGACCGTGCCGAGGGGCTTCTCGCGGTTGATCTGGTCGAGCGATTTCTGGAGGAATAGCTCCTCTTCACTGAGCTGGGGTTCCTGGACGACGGGGGCCTCGACCTTCTCGACCCGGGGCTGTTCCTGCGTCTGCGGCGGAGGAGGGGGGACTTCCTTGGGTTTCTTCTTGCACGCGACGGCGAACGAGAAAACGAGGATGATGGCGAGCGCGTAAATGATCAGCTTTTTCATGAAGCCTCCTAGAGTTCGCGTCCCCTGCCTTCGGAGCCGGCAGCACGACGCGTTTTTCCAGCTCTTTATACCCTGTAAGAAGGGGCTATGTCAATATGTTACGTGCCCTCTCCCGACGATATACCCTCTTTCGGCTAGCCCGGAGCGAAGTGTCGAACGTATGGCCGCCCGCGAGACGACTGCCGATTGGGACCCCCGAGGCCTAATTGGTCCAGTTGGGCAGCTTGTTCTCGCCGCGGTCGGTCAGCCGCTTGAGGTTGGCCCCGTCGTAGTCGACGCTGTAGACCTGGATCGAGCCCGAGAGGTTGGAGGAAAAGACGACATGGCGGCCGTCGGGCGACCAGCTCGGTGATTCCGTGAACAGCTTGTTCTCGGTGAGCTTGGAGATCTGGTTGGTCCTCAGGTTGAGGACGTAGATGTCGAAGGTGTTGTCGACCCGGGAGACGAAGGCGATCCGCTCGCTCGTTGGGGCCCAGGCCGGCGCGTCGTGGTAGTTGCCGCCGAAGCTGGCCTTGCGCACGTTCGAGCCCTCGGCGTCCATGATGTAGATCTGGGGGGTCCCGGAGCCGAGGCGGTCGGTCGTGAAGGCCAGCTCGCGGCCCGTCGGCGACCAGGACGGCGCCGTCTCGGTGGCGGCATTGAAGGTCAGCCGCTTGATCTTGCGGTTGTCGAGGTCCATGACGAAGATGTCGTGGTTGCCCTCCTCGGCCATGCTGGAGCAGAAGGCCAGCTTCTTGCCGTCCGGCGAGAACGCGGCCGAGTAGCTCGTCCCCTTGGTGGCGACCGGCGTCTCCGTGCCTTCGTAGATGTTGCGGAGGTAGAGGCCGGCGGTGCCGCCGCGGTAGGACGTGAAGGCGATCGTCCGCTGGTCCGGCGACCAGGCCGGCATGTAGTCCTTGATCTTGTTGAAGGTCACGCGGGTCGGATTGGCCCCGTCGTAGTCCATCATGTAGATCTCGTCGTTGCCGTCGCGGTTGGAGACGAAGGCGATCTTGGTCGTGAAGATGGGCTTCTCGCCGTGGAGCTTGAGGAGCTCGTCGGCCATCTTGTGGGCCACCAGGCGCAGGCCGTTCTTCTCGGCCTGGTAGCGCTTGCCGACGATGAAGCGCTCGCTCTTGACATCGTAGATCTTGCCGTCGAAGACGATGCGCCCGCCGTCCTCGCGGACCTCGCCGGTGACGAGGAGCCGGGCCTGGACGGAATCCCAATCCTTGAAGAAGATCTTGTCGAGGTCGAGGGGCCGGATGTAGCCGTAGTGCTCCTTGGGCAGGAGCTGGAAGATCCGCGTGTACTTGACGTCGTCCGAAAGGGCCTGGCGGATCTCCTGGGCGGCCGCCAGGGCCGCCGGCGAGGCGCCGCGGACGACGAACTCGGGGAGAGCCAGCGAGATCATGGGCATCCCTTCGCTGATCTTCATGACCACCTCCTGTTGGGCGAAGGCCCCGGAGGCGGCGAGGAGGATGAGGAGTCCGACGAGTTTCTTGGTGTGGGTCATTTGGCATGCTCGAAGACGAGAGTGATTCCCAGATACTGTCCGTCGTATTCGTTGGGCAGCGGAGCGAACGGTTTCGAGGCCTCGATCGCCCGGCGGGCGGAGAGGTCGAACGACTCGACCCCGCTCGAGGCGCTGACGCGGATGTCCGAGATCTGGCCGTTCTTGTAGATGCGGAAGTAGACCTCGGTCTGGAGCGTTCCCCCGACGCCGGGATCGACGAGGGACTGGAACCAGTTGGTCGTGATCTTGTCCGAGATCATCTGGAGATAGAACTGGAAGGGGAAGTTGGCCACGCCGAAGGGGTCGCCCCCTCCGGATCCGGTGCCGCCGGTCCCCCCGCCGCCCGTGCCCCCGCCGGCGCCTCCGGTCCCGCCGCCCGTGCCGAAGCGGAGGCCGAAGCCGGACCCGCTCTGCGCCGCGTCGGCTTTGACGGCGTCCCCGGCGGTCGTGGCCGCGGGCTCGGGCTTGGTGATGGCGGCCTTTTTCTCGGGCGTCTTCTTGGCCGTCTTCGGCTTGTCGGTCGGGTGGGTCAGGGAGCTCTTGGGCTCGGCCTTGAGCTTGGAGGGCACGGTGAGGTCGCGCAGGGCCGGTTTCTTCGGCGCGGGCAGGGGTTCGGTCTTGGCGACGACCGTGCCGCCGCCCCCGCCGCCCGGGCCTCCTCCCGTGCCGCCCCCGCCGCCGATGAAGTTGACATATTGGACGAGGCCCTTCTGCGGCGCGCGCGAGAAGGACGGCGAGGCGGCGATGAGGATGATCAGGCCGGCGTGGAGGAAGACGGAGATATAGACGGCCCTCTTGAAGGCCTTCGGCAGGGCCATGCGCGCGGCGATCATCGTCTCTTATCTTTAACGTCGATGGGTTCGGTAATGATGCCGATCAGCTCGATCCCGGCCTTCTTGGTGATGTCCATGATCCGGACGACGACGCCGTAGGGGAGGTCCTTGTCGGCCTGGAGGTAGACGACCTTCTTCGGCTTGTTATAGAAATATTCCGTCAGGCGCCGCTCGAGCAGGTTGATGTTGATCGTCGAGTCGCCGATGTGGACGTACTCGTCCTTGGTCACGGTCAGGGTCAGCCCTTCCTCGGCCGGCTTGGTGTCTGTCTCGGCCTGGGGCAGGTTGATGCCGATGCCCGACTGCATCATGGGCGCCGTGACCATGAAGATGATGAGCAGGACGAGCATGACGTCGATGAACGGGGTGACGTTGATCTCGGACATGTGCGTGCCGACCTGCCTGCGTCGCGAGGAGGAGGACGGCAGGGACTGCGTGCTAAGACCCATGGAGTCTCTCGGCGATGCTCAGGAATTCGAGGGTGAAGTCGTCCATGTCGGCGGCGAGGTCCTTGATCCGGCCGAGGAAGTAGTTGTAGGCGATGACGGCGGGGACGGCGGCGAAGAGGCCGGCGGCCGTGGCGATGAGGGCCTCGGCGATGCCCGGGGCGACGACCTGGAGGCTGGCCGAGCGCATGGCCCCGATGCGGACGAAGGAGATCATGATGCCCCAGACCGTCCCGAAGAGGCCGATGAACGGCGAAACGCTGCCCGTCGTGGCCAGGAAGAACATCATTTTCTCCAGGCGCGAGACCTCGGTGTTGGACGCCTTGACGAGGGCCCGGTTGAGGCTATCGGTCTTAGCGCCCGTCCAGCCGCTCTCGCCGGTCGACTTCGACTGGTAGGCCAGCTCCTTGTTGCCGGCGAGGAAGATCGTCGCGAGCGGGCTGCCGCGGAGCTTCTTGGCGGCGTCGTTGACCTCGGTCAGGCTCTTGCTCCGGCGGAAGGCATCGAGGAACCGGTCGGACTGCCGGACGGCGGACTTGATCGTCTTATACTTGAAGAAGATGATGGCCCAGGAGAAAACGGAGAAGAAGACGAGGAGAAGGAGGATGAGCTGGACGACGAGATCGGCTTCGGCGATGATCTTGAAAATGTTGATATTCATGATTATCCGAGAAAAAAAGTAGCACACGGCCCGGGTTCTGTCAAATGAGCGCCTTGATGGCCGGCGGCGTTTCGTTATATATTCCGGCCATGGCTCGCGTGGAGCGCCGGACCGGGACGGGCGGATCGGCATGATGCCCTGGGACAGGCTCAAGACGCTTGTCCTCGGCGGCGAGAAGAACGTCCGCGATCCGCGGATCTTCCACCGGCTCTCGCTCATCGCCTTCTTCGCCTGGGTCGGGCTCGGCGCCGACGGACTGAGCTCGTCGAACTACGGGCCGCAGGAAGCGTTCCTCTCGCTCGGCGACCACCGCCACCTGGCCCTCTACCTGGCCGTCATGACCGCGCTCACGGTCATCACCATCTCCCTGAGCTACTCCCAGATCATCGAGCTCTTCCCGACGGGCGGGGGCGGCTATGTCGTCTCCACCAAGCTCCTCGGGCCGGCCTTCGGCCTCGTCTCGGGCTGCGCCCTGGTCGTGGATTACATGCTGACGATCAGCATCTCCATCTCGAGCGGCGTCGAGGCCGTCCTGAGCTTCCTGCCCCCGGGCGCCTTCCAGTACAAGCTGACATTCATCCTGGTGATCACGCTGGCGCTCGTCCTGCTCAATCTCCGCGGCGTCAAGGAATCCGTGACCGTGCTGACGCCGATCTTCCTCTTCTTCTTCGTGTCCCACGTGGGCCTTATTCTCTACGGGATCTTCTCCCATGTCTCGGCGACCCCGACCCTGTTCGTCGATACGATCCGCGAGACGCGCCAGGGCATCCAGCAGCTGGGATTCGGGGCCATGGCCTTCATCCTCCTCCGGGCCTACAGCCTCGGCGGCGGGACGTACACGGGGATCGAGGCCGTGGCGAACGGACTGCAGATCCTGCGCCCGCCGCGCGTGAAAACGGGGAAGAAGACGATGCTCCTCATGGCCGCCTCGCTGTCCTTCACGGCCGGGGGCCTCCTCGTCTGCTACCTCCTGACCAACGTCCAGCACGTCGCGGGCAAGACCTTGAACGCCTCGCTCATCGAGACGCTCGTCGGGCAATGGACGATCGGAGGGTTCCCGCTCGGCGTCTGGCTCCTGGGGATCATCCTGGTGTCCGAGGGCGCCATCCTGTTCGTCGCCGCCCAGACGGGCTTCATCGACGGGCCTCGGGTCCTCGGGAACATGGCCATCGACTCGTGGGTCCCCAACCGGCTCATGCACCTTTCGGAGCGTCTCGTCGTGCAGAACGGCGTCATCTTCATGGGCGCGGCGGCCTTCTTGATCCTTCTGATCACGAGGGGCTCGGTCCAGACGCTGGTCGTCATGTACAGCATCAACGTTTTCCTCGACTTCTCACTGGCCCAGCTCGGCATGTGCATCCACTGGGTCAAGACGCCGGGCGCTCCTCACCGGGGCAAGAAGCTGACGATCAACCTCATCGGCTTCCTGATGTCCGTGTCCATCCTGGCCGTGACGGTCGGCATCAAGTTCAAGGAGGGCGGCTGGATCACGCTGGTCATCACGCTGTCGTTTATCATCGTCTGCCTCCTCATCCGGAGGCATTACAACCAGGTCAAGGACATGATGCGCCGGCTCGACGACGTCCTGGCCCAGGTCCCGGCCCCGACCGGCAAGCACGCCCCGCCGGTCCGGAACGACGCGGCGCCCACGGCCGTTCTCTTCGTCCGGAACTTCGGCGGTCTGGGCATTCACTCGTTCCTCAACATCCACCGCATCTTCCCGAACTACTTCAAGAACTTCGTCTTCATCTCCGTCGGGGTCGTGGACTGGCAGAGCTTCAAGGGCGCCGAGGAGGTCAAGAACCTGGAGACCCACCTGGCCGACGAGCTCAAGAAGTACGTCCGGATGGCCAACGGCTTCGGTTTCCACGCCGAGTCCATCCAGTCCGTCGACATCGACACTCTCGAGTTCGTCGAGGAGCGCGGCGAGGAGATCCAGAAGAAGTACAACAAAGCCGTCTTCTTCGTCGGCAAGCTCGTGTTCGAGGAGGAGAACATGTTCACCCGGTTCCTCCACAACCAGACGGCCTTCAGCATGCAGCGCATCCTCCAGTTCAAGGGCATCCCGTCGATCATCCTCCCGATCCGGGTCATCAAGACGGTCAAATAAGACGGGGTCAAACCTACGGCGGGAAGCGGAGTCTCCGGAGCGACCTGCAGAATCGTGGCTGAGCACTCGAAGTCACGATTCTGATAAATATCTTAGAAGAACAAACTCATTCAGATATTTCCCAGCACCGCTCCTCCGAGTCACTTCGGAACGGTGCTGATGGTCGCTTCCAAAGGTCCGCTCCCTGCCGTAGGTTTGACCCTGTCCTAATTGATGAGGGGGGAGCGGGGGGTCTCGAGGCCCAAGAGGCCCTGCAGGATGGCCCGGGCGACCTTCTTGGCTTCCTTGCCGCTCTCGTTCGTCGCCCCGACGCACGAGGGGCAGCCGTCCCGGCAGGGACAGGCCTCGAGCGTTCTCAGGGAATGGTCGAGGAGCTTCGACTCGAGGGCGAAGAGCGACGGGCTGAGGCCGATGCCGCCGGGGTAATTGTCGTAGATGAAGATGTTCGGCTCGAAGTCCGGGTCCATGACGACCGGCATCTCGTCCTGCCCCTGGCCGGACGGCCGCGCCTGCGGCGATAGCGGCCGGATCGGCTCGCCCGACGTGTTGTCGCCGATCGATACGCCGACATCGTGAAGGTCGCACATCATGAAGATCGGCGAGACGTGGTGGATGAGGTAGGCCAGGCCGAACAAGCCGTTGACCCGCTGTTCGGCCGGGTAGGGGATGGCCTGCATGAGGGCCGACGGTACGGTCAGCCAGTAGGCCGTCGTGTGCATCTCGTTCTGCGGCAGCTGGAGGTCCCCCGCCCCGACGTTCTCCATGGTGTGGAACTTGATCTTCTTGAACCCGACGACCTGCGTGGCCACGTGGACCTCGCCGTGGGAGACCCGGCCCGTCCCGGCCTCGATGCCCTTCTTGTCGAAGACGTCGAGGATGGTGATCTTGGTGTAGTCGATGGCGTCGGTGTAGTAGTCGATGTCCGTCTTCTTGACGTAGGCCTTGCGCTCCTCGAAGTCGAGCTTCTCGACAAAGTACTGCTCGCCCTCGACGATGTAGATGGCCTTGGGGTGGAGGGCCGTGAGCGCCGACGTGAAGTCGACCTCGGCGATGACCCGGGCCTCGCCGGTGATGTCGACGACGACGAAGTTGTCCGAGCTGATGCTGCGCAGGCTGATGGCGTCGGCCGGGTAGGCCTCCGACGTGAAGAACCATTTGTCCTTGGAGTGGTGGAGGATCTTGTCCTCCTCCAGGAAGGCGAGGATCTCGCCGATCTCGGCCCGGCCGAACTTCTCGCCGTCCTCGAACGGCAGCTCGAAGGCGGCGCACTCGATGTGGCTGATCAGGATGGACAGGTTGTCCGGGTTGATGAGGGCCATCTCGGGCGATTTGGAGAAGAAGTATTCCGGGTTATTGATGATGAACTGGTCGAGGGGCGAGCTCGTGGCCACGAGGACGGCCGCCGACAGGCCCGTCTTCCGCCCCGCCCGCCCGGCCCGCTGCCAGGTGCTGGCGATCGTCCCCGGGTAGCCGGCGAGCACCGCGACGTCGAGCGTCCCGATGTCGATGCCGAGCTCGAGGGCGTTGGTCGAGACGACGCCCAGGATCTCGCCCGTCCGCAGGCCCTTCTCGATCTCCCGCCTCTTGAGCGGCAGATAGCCGCCCCGATAGCCGCGGATGAGCCCCTCTTTCTGGATGTTCGTTTCGATGTCCTCTTTGAGATAGGTCAGCAGCACCTCGGTGATGAGGCGGCTGCCGGCGAAGACGATCGTCTGGAGGCCGTTCTTCAGGAAGACCGAGGCGACGCGCCGCGATTCGTTGACGTAGGACCGGCGGATGCCCAGGGCCGCGTTGACGACCGGCGGCGTGTAGAAGACGAAGTACTTGCCGCCCCGCGGCGCGCCGTTGTCGTCGATGAGCGTCACCGGCGCCTCGATCATCTTCTCGGCCATCTCGGCCGGGTTGGCGATCGTCGCCGTGCACAGGATGAACTGGGGGTCGGCGCCGTAGAAGCGGGCGATCCGCCGCAGCCGCCGTAGCACGTTGGCCAGGTGGCTGCCGAAGATGCCGCGGTAGTTGTGGAGCTCGTCGATGACGATGTACTTGAGGTTCTCGAACAGCTTGATCCATTTGGTGTGGTGCGGCAGGATCCCGGCGTGGAGCATGTCGGGGTTCGTCAGGACGATGTGGCCGCGGGCCCGGATGGCCTTGCGGGCGTCCTGGGGGGTATCGCCGTCGTAGGTGAAGACGCGGATCTCCTCGGGCAGCCGCCCGTTGATGTCGTCGAGCTCGGCCTGCTGGTCCTGGGACAGCGCCTTGGTCGGGAAGAGGTACATGGCCCGCGTCGAGGGGTCCTTCATGATGGCGTCGAGGACCGGCAGGTTGTAGCAGAGCGTCTTGCCCGACGCGGTCGGCGTCACGACGACGACGTTCTTGCCCTCTCTGAGCGCCTCCCATGTCGAGCGCTGGTGGGAGTAGAGCCGGGCGAACCCCTTGGCCTCGAGCGCCGCGCGCAAGGCCGGGTGGACGTCGTCGGGGTAGTCCCGGAACGAGCCCTCCTGGGCCGGCAGGTGCTTGATGGCCTTGATGGAGTCGCTCTTGTAGCCGAAGTCCTTGAGCAGCTCGAGCGACCGGAGGATCTTCTCTTCGTTGGACATGGGGCCCCTTCATCCTAGCGAATTTAAATCGGGGACACAATAGCGCGCGACGGCCGGTCCGGGCTCAGAACTTCTCGAAGACGACGAAATCCTCGAGCGGCTTCTTGGGCGGCGCCGGCGGCCATTCGGCGGGAACGCCGATCGGCGTGAAGCAGACCAGGTTGAAGCGGTCGGGAATGCCGAGAAACTCCCGCATCCGCGCTTCCGGAAAATAGGTCGTATAGAAGCCGGTGCCGTAGCCAAGCGACCTGGCGGCGATCATCAGCAGGGCCACGGCGAGCGGGCCGTCGTTCCGGTTATCCGGGGGATAGGGCGATCGCGAATCGGTCAGAACGGCCACGTAGACCGGGGCCGAAAGCACTTTGGCCATGGTCGCCGCCATTCGCGACCGGACACCTTCCAGTTCCTCCGGCGCCGGCTTGCCCCTCTTTTCGTATTCGGCCAGGAACCAGCCCGCCGCCTCGACCTTGAGGCGATCGAGCTTGGCCCGGTCCTGGACGACCAGGAATTTCCAGGGCTGCTGGTTCCCGGACGTGGGCGCCGACCGGGCCATGTCCAGGATCTTCAGGATGTGCTCTCTGGGGACGGGGGTGGGCTTGAAATCACGCGCCGTCCGCCGGCTCTTGATGATATCGAACAGGTACTCCTGTTGGGGGGTATAGGACGCCGCGGCCGCCTGACCGGGGGCCGGCGACGGGCCGCCTTCCCCCGCGGCCTTGGCCTGTGGCCCCAGCCGGCCGGCGGCGAAGCCGGTCATCAGGCAGGACATCGCGGCGATGATAAGGACCACTCGGTTTCTGCGTATCACGGTCCACCTCCCCGGTCACCGCCGGCGCCGGCCGGACAGGACCGCCTCTCTTCATTATTATAGAGCACGGCTCAACGAAAGACAGCACCTGGCACGGGCCTGACCTGGAGAGGCAGATCCGAAAATTCGGAAAATGGTATTGTGTCCCCGATTTAGGCCGCCTTGTGATAAAATAGATCGTTATGCTCGACGAGATACGCATCAAGAGGGCGGCGCAACACAATCTCAAGAGGATCGACGTCGCGCTCCCCCGGAACAAGCTGATCGTGGTCACCGGCCCGTCCGGCTCCGGGAAGTCGTCCCTCGCCTTCGACACGATCTTCGCCGAGGGCCAGCGCCGCTACATCGAGTGCCTCTCGGCCTACGCCCGCCAGTTCATCGACCAGATGGAAAAACCCGAGGTCGAGTCCGTCGAGGGCATCTCGCCGGCCATCTCCATCGACCAGAAGACGATCTCGACCAACCCCCGCTCGACCGTCGGCACGATCACCGAGGTTTACGACCTCTTCCGCCTCCTCTTCGCCCGGGTCGGCACGCCCCATTGCCCGAGCTGCGGCCGGGTCGTCTCGTCCCAGACGCCCGAGGAGATCCTGAAGCGGATCGCCGAGCAGGCCCCCGGCGCCAAGGTCCGCATCCTGGCGCCCGTCGTCAAGGGCCGCAAGGGCGAGTACCAGCGCCTCTTCGAGCGCCTGCGCAAGAAAGGCTTCATCCGGGCCCGCGTCAACGGCGTCCTGCGCGACCTCGAGGATGACATCCCGCTCGAGAAGAACCGCAAGCACACGATCGAGGTCCTCGTCGACACCATCAAGATCGGCCCCGACGCGGAGCGGCGCCTCCGCCTGGCCGTCGAGAAGGCCCTCGAAGTCGGCGAAGGCGAGGTCCTCGTCGTCGACGAATCGGGCCAGGAGCGCTTCTTCTCCCTGACCCTCCTCTGCCCCTTCTGCGAGGTCAGCCTGGCCGAGCTCGAGCCGCGCAACTTCTCCTTCAACAGCCCCTACGGCGCCTGCCCGACCTGCCACGGCCTCGGCTACAAGACGACCCACAACGAATGGGGCGAGGTCGAGCTCACCGACGACGTCTGCCCCGACTGCGGCGGCGCCCGCCTCAAAAAGGAGAGCCTCTCGGTCAAGGTCGGCGGACGGAGCATCCACGACGTCGGCGAGCTTTCGATCCGCGACCTCCTCGCCGAATGCGCCAAGCTCGAGTTCTCCCCGGCCGGGACGCTCGTCGCCGGGAAGATCCTCAAGGAGATCTCCTCCCGCCTGGCCGTCATGGAGGAGCTGGGGATGTCCTATCTCCAGCTCAACCGCACGACCGCGTCCCTCTCCGGCGGCGAGGCCCAGCGCGTCCGGCTGGCGGCCCAGGTCGGGTCGCGCCTCCGCGGCGTCCTCTACGTCCTCGACGAGCCGACGATCGGCCTCCACCAGCGGGACAACGGCCGCCTCATCTCGCTCCTCCGCGGCCTGCGCGACGACGGCAACTCGATCATCGTCGTCGAGCACGACGAGCAGACCATCCGGGCCGCCGATTATCTCCTCGACCTCGGCCCCGGCGCCGGCGAGACCGGCGGCTTCAAGGTCGCCGAGGGCCCGCTCGCGGCCATCCTCGAATCGCCAGATTCCCTGACGGCCCAATACCTGCGGGGCGAGAAGTCGGTGCCCGTGCCGGCCGCGCGCCGCAAGGCGGCCGGCTGGCTCGTCATCCGCAAGGCCCGCGCGCACAACCTGAAAGGCATCGACGTCCGCATCCCGCTCGCGGCGATGACGGCCGTGACCGGGGTCTCGGGATCGGGGAAGAGCACCCTCGTCTACGACATCCTCTTCAAGGCCCTCGAGAACAAGCTCCACAAGGCCCGCCAGCTCGTCGGCGCCCACGATCGGATGGAGGGC
>Ga0214473_10004341_pt1 | contig 17053 bp, 11 predicted proteins | sample RVTome_7_FD_203509 | JGI IMG/M metagenome (GOLD analysis project Ga0214473, IMG submission 203509) | Soil microbial communities from uranium-contaminated site in the Upper Colorado River Basin, Wyoming, United States - RVT98D197 | ecosystem: Environmental > Terrestrial > Soil > Contaminated >... | reverse complement strand
TGAGCACTGGAAGAAGCAGATCGCGCCGTGCCCGGTATTCACTCTGTAACCGCTCGTAGTATGCCGGTGGCAATGACAGAGCAAAGGCGCCAGCCGCCTGCAACGGAGCGGCCGCACCAACCGTAAGGAAATCGTGTACCTTGCGAATTGCGCCGGTAATCTCTGGCCGTGCAATGCAATAGCCAACACGCCATCCGGTAACCGAGTATGTCTTGGACATCGAGTTGACAATTACAGTCCGCTCACGCATCCCGTCAATCTGGGCCATTGAGATGTGCTGGATGCTAGCTCCAGGACGCGGATAGAGGATGTGTTCGTAGATCTCGTCGGTAAAGCAGAGGGCATCAAATTCCTGACAAAGCGCCGCGATGAACTCCATTTCCTCGCAAGTAAACACCTTGCCTGTCGGATTATTCGGATTGCAGATAATTATGGCCTTTGTCTTCGCGTTGAATGCCGCGCGTAATTCATCCTTATCGAAATTCCAGTCTGGCGGCCGAAGAGGAATGTAGCGCGGACGCGCATCTGAAAGGATCGCGTCTGGTGCATAGTTTTCATAGAAGGGTTCAAAGACTATTACTTCCTCGCCCGGATCAACTGTGGCCATCATCGCGGCAATCATTCCTTCAGTTGAGCCGCAGGTGACGGTGATCTCAGTTTCGGGATCTACATCCAATCCCAGGTACCACTTTGTCTTTCGAGCAATTGCCTCGCGGAAATCCCGTGCGCCCCAGGTGATTGCATACTGATTGATGTCACCTTCTATGGCTTGTATCGCCACGCGTTTGATGTCTTCTGGTGCTGAAAAATCTGGAAAACCCTGTGATAAGTTTATGGCTCCGTATTTCAGCGCCTCACGCGTCATCTCCCGGATCACCGACTCGGAAAAGAGCCGGGCCTTTTGAGAAACATGACGGTGCTGTGTAGGAGCCGCAGTCATAATCTAAACATAACCAGTAGACAAAGCAGGGAGCATGCTCTCATAGCGCTTAAACTGTGGCAAGCCAGCTAACTAGCTGCAACTGCCATTGGTTCTGGTAAATACTGTATTAAACCGTTGCTGGTATTCCTGTGAAGTAATGAACGCACAGACCATCCCGCTAATGTTCTCCGATTGGGCGTCTAGAATCCTCAGCCAAAAATCGTAGCCTTCCTGTTCGGGATCGCGGCGCAGGTAACCAAAATACTGCATCAACACGAAGGAGCGGTTGAAGAGCGCCTGCTTGAGTGCAGCATTGTCACCGAGGTTCTTCAACATCACTCCACGTCCACCCGTGTTTACGTTATCAATAAATTGCTGTCTTTCCTGTGCAGTGAAGGTTAAGCCGGAACCTTGTTGTACCGTGGCGAGTATTGCATCCACGAAACCACCGGCAGGCAGGTTCAGCGGGTAGCGGGAAGTGAACTCAACTCGTTGCGCAAAAATGTTGGCGAGCTCGAGTTTGCCCTGCTCCAATGTGCTACCTCCAATAACTCGGGCGCGATCTGGCAAGAATTGTTCATACGATGGCCTATAAGATTGCTGGTCGCCGAAGGCTGCTGTGTAGAGTTGGTATACGTAGCCGCCCGACTCAGAAAACTCAACTGAAAAGAAGAAAGAAGCACTCACAGCTATCCTTCGATTCGCAATGCACTGCGCGTCTGTCGAAGCACACTGTTCGATCTGATCGGTCCAGAAATCCTCACCTGCCGCGTCGGGTAAGCGCTGGAGAAAATCGGCGTAATGTTGTCTTACAAAGTAGCGCGCATCATCAATCGGATTTGTGACTGTAGCACTGTCATTGTCGGTTAACCTCACGGTGGCGGTTGTTAGATTACCTAACTGTGCGCCTCCTGCGGGATTGCTCAAGCTGACGCTAAACGTCTCGTCACCTTCCTGATACTGGTCGTCAAACAGTACTACTGAAAATGATTTTTCCAGGTCATTTGGAGCAAAAGCCAGGGTTCCGCTGGTCAGCAAATAGTCGCACCGCTGGTCTGCTACGCCGTTGATGAAACCACATTCGATAAAGCTCAAGTTGTCATCCGTTGCAAAATCAACGCTTACTGCCGACACAGGGTTGCCGAGGCGCCTCACCGTAATGGCGACGATACGAGTGCTCTCGGCCACACTGTAGGTGTCGGCCGTAAATTGGAATCGTGGCGTCGTATTGTCGTTATAGAGAACGCGAAAGAGGGAGTTACTGCCACGAGATAAATAATACAAACTGCCGTCGTTGGCCACCTGCAAATCTACTGGTGCAGCAATGCCGTTCGCGAAAGTTGAGGCAGCCCCGGCAGAAGGCGGATTCTGCGGGTCGAAATACTTAATCCACCCGGCACAGAAATCTGCAAAGAAGTATTTCCCAACATACTCTGCAGGAAAATTAGTGTTGGTGGGGTTGTAAAACGCTCCTCCCGTGATAGCACAGGTTGCGGCATCGTTTGCGAATTGATAGAGCGGATTGGTCACGCCGGTCGAGTTGCAGGTACCTTCACAGTTTGGCCAACCGAAATTTGAGCCTGCACTGCCAACGTTAACTTCTTCCCACGCGCTTTGTCCGACGTCATTGATGTGCATCCTTCCGGTGCCACGCTGGAAAGTGAATGTAAATGGATTGCGCAATCCGAGCGCCCAAATTGAACGGTTATTGCCGCTCGCAGTAGCGAAGAAAGGATTGTCGCTGGGTATCAGATTGTTTGGGTCAGGATTGAGGCGAAGAATCTTTCCAAGCATATTGGACAAGCTCTGCGAATTGGACGATACCGCATTCTCGCCCGTCGCTACATACAATTTGCCATCCGGGCCAAAATGGAGTGCGCCACCATTGTGGTTGGTGGCGCTAAGATTGTTGAGTTCCAGTAGTATGGTTTCGCTTCCGGCGGCCACATCGGGATTGGTGACGCTGGCAGTGAAACGACTCACACGATTGTGAACCACCGCTGGCACGGTATAGTAAACATAGACCCAGTGGTTGACTTCAAAGTTGGGATCGAAAGCGACCCCCAGCAGTCCGCGTTCACCAGATGAATCGACAGTCACGGAGAGAAAAGGTGTAGGCAGTAGCACGCCATTCTTAATTACTCTTAAGGCGCCGGTTTGTTGGCAAACAAAGATTCGGCCATCGGCATTTATGGCCATGGCAGTGGGCTCTGATAGACCACTAATCTGAGTTTCAATAAACCCGGAAGGTAAAGCGGCGCCGGGCCTCTCACCGTCCTTTGTCACGGCGCTCACAATTAGATTATTTGCCACTGAGGCAGCAATAAAGGCGGATTGCTTTGCTCCAAGAAAGCAAAGTGCTATGCCAAGGGGAAGAATTGCGAATTGCGGATTGCGAATGGCGAATTTTAGCTTGCGGAGAGTGGTCTTCATGGGATCTCTTTTTCCCGCTTAGTTGATGACAATTGGAACCTGGAAATCCACAATCCGCAATTCTTATTACGGTACTATCTCCTGACCGGCAGCGTCGCGCCGCAATTGATCAAGTATGGAGCGCAGCGCAGGAGCCAGACTACCGTTGGGTGCCAGTTGCAAGTATTTCTCATAGGCCGAAATTGCTTCCTTATATTTCTGCACGTGCTCATACACCGCTCCAAGCAATTGGTAGATTACAGGCTCGCTTTCGGAAAGCTGTTCAATAGCTTGCCGGTATTCCGCGACTGCTTCTGCATAATGTCCTTTCTCTTCATACGCACGCGCCAGTCCGACGTGGGCTTCGGGCTGAAACCCTCGAGCTTCGGCAATTGCTCTGCTAAAAGATCTAATTGCTTCGTCCATGTAGCCCGCTTCACGGTGAACGCGCCCTTCAACTGCGGAAGCTTCAGGAAATACTCGCCGTACCTTCCGCGCCTGGTCAATTTCCGCTAATGCCTTATCATGTTCATTCAATTCGAGCCAAAGGCGCGCAAGCCCTATTCTGGCTGCGGGGAATGCCGGGCGAAGTTTCAAAGCTCGCTCGTACAACTCAACTGCTTTTGCGCGGCTCTCCTCATCAACGGCCCCCTCGCGGGCTGTTTCAGCCTGTTGAAAGAGTAGTTCAGCCTGGTCGGTGGTTCTAACCAACTTCACAAGTGCCTGTCTGCTCCCAGGCACGAGGGCCACCGTTGCCTCTTTGAATCCATTAGCCCGCACGCGCAACCGGTGCCCGCCATGTGAGAGCTTCATGACAGCAAGTCGCCCGGCATCATCGGTCTTGCCCCGCCGAATGTCGTCAATCCACACTATCGCACCAGGCTCAGAGCTGACGGTTAAGACTGGGCCTACTTGCCGCTCTCTAGTAGGGCTCTGTGAAAGACCTTGGATCTGCGAGATCACACACAGGCCGAATGCAAACAAGAATTGCACTTTAGGCGACGTCGATTTAACAGTCATGAAAACTTCCTACTAACAAACCCCGGCCCGGCGCTAAACAAATGTGCTTTAGGAAGTCTGAGCTATTCTTCTTCCTGACTGCCGGTGACTTTTCGACGCCGCACTGTTGAATTTACTGGTTCGATAAATGGCGGGTTTGGCCGTAATTCGCGGCCCTCAGCAGAAATAGCACGCGTACCAACTTCCAGACGAAACCTTCCGTCCTTATCGTAAAGCCTCTCATACTGTAGCCGGTTTCGCACGACGCCCTGGACATACAGCCTTGTCTCTCTGAAAGGGATTGCCTCCACCCATTCATCGATATCGGCAGGCAACGACTCGCGCCACCGCACCACGCGAAGGGGACCAGCGTTATAGGCTGCCGCTACATATTCGATACGACCAAATCTATCGATCTGATCGCGAAGGTACGCTGTGCCAAGCTGTATGTTGAGCCGGGGCTCAAAGAGTCTCTCGGCAGTAATCGCCGTGTCGAAGCCGTACCTCTTGGCAGTAAGACGCGCCGTCGGCACCAGCACCTGCATTAAACCATAGGCGTTCGCGGATGAACGCGCGCGCGAATTGAAGATGGTTTCCTGGCGAATCAGACCGGCTACTTGAAAGGGATCGAGTTTTCTGGCGCGCGACTCCCCGACGATAATGGACCAGTATGAGAGAGGATAAAAAACGTCCCACTCCTCTCGGGTTAATTCCTGAGGCTCCATCTGTGAGTAATCGGGGTAGCTCTTCTTCAAGACATTCAGCGCCTGTACGTTATCTTCCCGCGAACGGTAGACTCGCGCTGTAGCCAGGTTCACTCTGGGGCTGGTTGGATTTGCCTCCGAAGCCTTTGCCAACTCTTCGAGTGCCCAATCGTCCAGACCAGTATTGGTCAGTTGATCAGCTTTCGTGAGGTGTATTGATTGCTCCGGCTCGGAACTCTCTTCCGCGACCGTAACTGTCTGCAGGTTGCTCACGGCCTGGCCCACCAACGAATCTGGCGGAAAGCTCTTTTGTGCGTTACCCGCGCGTGGGAGAGCTTCCAATCGTTGCTGCGCCAGGTAGCCATACCAGTTTGCCTCGTAGCGTACCAGCAGTGCCTGATACAGCGCCCTGGCTTCAGCCAACTTGCCCGAGCGTTCGGAATCGCGGGCTGCCCAATAAGCGGCTCGTCCGCGGTTGTCCGTATTCTTGTTTGCGTAGAAGGCGAGATGCTCAGTCAACATGCGGGAAGACTCGGCGTAGTTCTTGAGTTCGTGCGCCGTCCAGGCCAGGTCAAACTGTGCCTGGGCCACTTCCGGTGAGCCTTGATAAGAGTTGACTGCGGTGCGCAAAAAGTAGCTGGTGTCCGCTGTATTTTTTGCCTCTTCGGCGATCTTTCCTACACTCACAAGGGCACGTGGAGTAAAGACGCTGCTCGAATAGTTACGACGCATCTCGTCAAGTACGGACCGCGCTTCTTCCCATTGTCGGGAGCGACCATAGGCCTGCGCCAGGTAGAAAAGAGCCTCAGCCCTTACTTCGGCGGCAGACACAGGAACACTCCCTAATGCGGAAATTGCTTCGGGAGTCTTGCGGATGTTTAGATAGGCAATACCACTTCTCAATTGCATCTCGGCAATGGTGGAGGACGGAAATTGCCTGAGCGCCACAGCATACGCCTGCGATGCATCGACGTATTTGCGTGCCTGGTACAGCCTTTCGGCGCGCGCGATCGCTTCTTCTGAATTCTGCGGTGAAATAGAACTCCCTAGTCTAACCAGCGACGACGACGCTTCACTCGCTTCAGTAGACGCCGGCGCATAGAAATAGATCCGCCGGTATGCTGCGATAGCACGGGCGGGCTCGCCAAATTGTTCATAAGCGCGCGCCGTAAGTAACAGAGCTGTCGCGACGTCTTTTTCCGCAAGCTCCTTCAGGAACGCCGGGACCATTGGGCCGTCTCCAGCTTTAAGTGAACTTTCCGCGCTGCGAAGGGTGGCCTCTTGCCGGCGCAATGATGAAGGATACTGGCGAATTAGCTGATCGTAGGCCGCCCGCGCCTGCGAAGGTTTGCCCGCTTGCTCCAAAGCGTCGCCCCGCATAAGCAGCGCGTAATCACCGATGGACGTCTCCTGGTGGATGACACTTGCATCTAGCAAATCGGCTGCGCCCGGGAAATCATTCGCAACCAGCCTGATACGAGCGCGCACAATCCGGGCCAGGCCGGCCACTTTTGTGCGGCTAAATTGTGACTCGAGCCGCAATACTAAGTCTTCGGGAGGTAGCGAACCGCCGCGTGTCACCCCCCGCAGTGTTTCGAGCGCCTTGAGTTCATCAGAAGTTTGCGGGCGGGTCAGACAGCTGGCAATCATGAACGGCGGCAGGGATCCGCCGATGAGCACAGCCAGCCCTATGAGAATGAGAAGTAGTCGATGCTTGCCTAGATTTCTTACCAATCCTGAACCCTGAGACTGGCCTGCGATTATTTCAGGCCGAAACGGTCTCTCCTGGATAAGCCTCTCCGAGCTTTTCCTCCTCGCCTTCGGCCAATCTCGTCACGAGCTCATGATGGAAGTAGTCATATTTTCTAGCAACCTCCGGCTTGACTCTCTTGTCATACATCTCTCGTGACCGATCGATATATTCGCGGAGCCGCTCATAGAGGTCGCATTGCGCCCGTCCTTCGGCTACCTTTTGTTCGTTGTACATCTTGATCTCAGAGACTAGCAGACGCGCGAAGCGGCGAGCATCGTTATGTAATCTCCGCTCTTCTTCGCTGGATACCATTACCGGCAAGTCTTCATCGATTCCGTACCGCCGGCGGGCTCCAAGAGGCGTCGCCGCAGTCTCCACGACGACTGAAGTGGACACTGGTAACGTGGGCGCCACCATGGGAGCGGGAATCTGGGCCTGGGTTTCAACGGCTGGGATCTGGCTGGTCATCTCAGCTGCATCAGAAGTTTGCGCTTGATCATATTCAGTGGCCGGTACATAAGAGGACGGCTCTTCCACCACCGGTCCTTCTTTCACAGGCGCAACTTCGGCAGCGCGTCGAGGAGGTGGCGCAGTTCTCGCCGCTAGCACTTCGACTGCCATAGTCGAAAACTTGACCAATGTTTCGAGCGCTTCAAGATTAATCGCATCCGAGTCAAGTCCGGCCGAATCAGCATACAAAACCGCCACCGGGCGATTTCTCGCTACAAGAGGAATAACGACTACACGTTCAGGTGAATCCTCTCCAAGGCGGTTGAGGATCAAATGGTCTTCGGGATGCGTGTGTGGGCCACCACTCCAGGTTGTGCGCGATTTGCAGGCCTCACCAATCACAGTGTCTGCGTCAAGGGAAAGAGAAATCTCTTGAATCGCTGAATCACCCACCGCGCCCTCGAAGCCCCGAGCACGCCAGCCCGTAGCCTGTCCTCCCTTTACCACAAAGAACGCTACACGCGGCGCAAAGGAGGATGCACGGTTTACCAGTGCGTTCAAGATATCGGCTTGAGAGTTCTGCTCTTCAATCTCTGAGATAGCGGCCTTGATAATGGCCATGTCGCTTGCCACCTTGGTGCGTGCTGACTCAGCAGCGGCAAGATTAATCCCGGCCTCCTGAGCAGCCCTTAAGTGTTCCATAATGGCGGTTGCTATTGAGCCATCCAGTTGCACCTCGCTTTGCCGGTCGAGCAACTGATTGAGCGCCTCATTAAGCCGGCTTTGGAGTTCTGTAATCTCGTGCTTAATGCCGCTGAGCCGGCCTTCTATATAGCTCTCTATCTCGTGGCGTAAGCTGTCCTCAAGTTGTCCGTTAACCACAGTTTCGTTCCTCCATCATGCATCGTTCGGGTGAACCCAAGATTCCCTAGGTAAGGATTGTTGCTTGAGACAGGTCTACAACGTAAGAACCTCATGGGGGCAAGGTCTCTCCTTGATTATGGACGTGCAGGATAAAGTGAGTCAAGAATTGCTTTTGCGAAGGGTAAATTTGACAGCCCCTGAGCGCTGAGGTTATAAGTTCCAGCATCGCCCTCACCGCTGACTGCCATGCCAGCTTCCATCCTAATTGCTGACGATTACGACGATAACCGGGAACTCCTGCGTCTACTGCTGGCAAATGCCGGCTATCAAGTCAGTGAGGCAAGGAATGGCGAAGAATGTGTCGCCATGGCCAGAGAGAAGCCGCCCGACCTGATTGTGATCGATCTTTCAATGCCGGTACTTGATGGCTGGGGGGTTTTTCGCGAACTCAAAGCTGAGTCCCGAACCGCCGGCATCCCTTGCGTCGCCGTTACCGCTTTCGCCGATGACGATCGGGACGTGGCGCTTAAGACGGGATTCAGCGCTTACATTTCCAAGCCTTATCGCACGGCAGAGCTGCTCAAGATCCTCGAGCAGATACTCAATGTTAAAAAAGCGAACGGCAAAGGCTGACTGTCTTTACTTACCTGTAAGAGATCACCACCTGTTCGATCGACTGGGGCACCGGGTGAATCTCACTTCGGACGAAGCCCGCTTTATTGAACATCTTCTGTAACTCTGAAAACGTGTATGCATCGCCTGCTGGTGTTCCACCCAGCATCATGATGCTGAACGACGCGGCTTCGGCCGGTGTTATCCGATCTTCATTCGGCACAAACTCGAGCGTCACTGCCCGACCATGCTCCGTTAAGGCCGCATGCACCTTTCGGAGTAACGCCTCGCAAGTTTCAGTATCAAAGTGATGTAGAAAGTTAGTAAGCAAGACTAGATCGTATCCGGTACCATAATCGACGTCGAAAGCGCTCCCTTCCCTGGTGCTGTAGCGATCCGCAACTCCTGCCGCCTGAGCATTCTCTTTTGCCACGGCGAGAACATTGGACCAATCTACGGCAACAACTTCAGCTTGCGGATTGTTCTTCGCGAAAGCGATTCCAAATAGTCCATGCCCGGCGGCTATATCGAGCACTCGAAGTTTCGAGTCAGCTTTTTCGTCTAACAATCTCGCTAATGCCTGAGAGGCCGGGCCCATCACCGGAGCCATCGCTCGTGCAAACTTTACCCAGAGCGGATTTTCCGGCGCGATCGTTCCCTCATCGGGAATCACCGTTCCACCTTTTCGAACGGCCTCTGCAAGATTTTCGAATCCTCGCGTCAAAGTTGGTGACAGCAAAAACTCTATGGTGCCCCCCAAATACGCCGGTGAGCGACAGTCGAGAAAAAGCGCCGAATCTGGCGTTAATGCATAACGGTTCGTCTCCTTTGTGAGCATACCCAAAATACACAAGTAGTCGCAGAGTATACGCATGCCTCGCTCCGATGCGCCCAAATGCCGGGCGATCTCCGGGGCAGTCGCATTTCCTGCACCGATGGCCGTGAAGACGTTCAATTCTATGGCAGCCTTCAGGGCCTCGGTCCTTTGATAGGAATTGATGGTTTGAAAAAATAGTTGGGGCGTAGGTTGTTGCGCTGCTGGACTCGACATGACAGTTCTCCTTCGTAAGCTGAGCTAAGATGATTGCTAGGGGGTTGCGGTACGATAAAAGTCTATTCCGGAATAGTTTGCGTGAAAAGCCCGCCCAGTCACGATAGTGCCGAAACGAATCCGTTCCACATCATCACCTTCGGGCTGAAACTCTCCCGAGCTGATTTCCGTAAGCGGCTGATCACCATCAATCACCAAACGTCCTTTGCGAATCACAACTCTGGCGCTGCCATACCAGGGACTGTCTGCACGATAATGTCCTACATAGGAATCCCACTCTTTGGGGTAGGTGAACGTTTTGGGTCCTGCATAATTTTCGTTGGCCCACCAGTTCGGACCATGGAACGCTGCTACAACCTGTTCTTTCTCGCGTTCGAAACCGAGCAGGAACATCTCAAAGTCAGGATGCTTGACAATGAACCTATCTTTGGCGGCAGGCTCAAGCACAATACGGTTCCCTCTGTGTTCAAGTAGCAAGCGTTCTCCTTCAGCGACTAGCACAAGCTTCTTTCCCTCAGGCGAGCTGAACGTTCCAGTGTAGTCAGAGGCGTTGGGTATGCGGTCAGGCGGTGGCAGTGGCTTTGGGGACGGCGGCAATTCGCTATTCCGTCGGACTGCGCTCAAGAGGTCGAGTGCATACCGCGTTACAGCCACGGGACGATAGCCTCCCCACAACCTTGCATTTACTGACGCGAAGGCTCCTAGCCCTTCCGTTAGGTCTGCATACATGGCCGAACTGAACGCCACCATGCCACCTGTGTGTCGCAGCAATGTGTGTTCATTGATCTTGCTAATCCACAGGCCGTAGGCATAGCTCGCTTCTTCGCCGCGAAACGGAGCCTTTACGACGGGCGTTGTAAACAGGTCAAAGCTTTTTTCCGAAAGGATCCGGCCCTCGCGAGTCGCGCCTCGATTCAACAGCATCTGTAGGTAGTTCGCCATGTCACTGGCCGACGCTGCTATTGAACCTGCAGCTTCGGGCACCTCAATCCAGGGGGCTTCGGACAATTTTCCGCGTCGTGGGAAGGGGCGATCATCATAAAACGGAGCATATCCTATCGCCAATCGCTCTCGGGTAGCATTAGTGATAATCGGATTCGTCGCTTTCATACCGAGAGGAGAAAGCACACGATTGTGGATTATTTCGGCGAGCGGTTTCTTGTCTATCGCCTCAAGCAAGAAACCAAGCACAACGTAACCTATATTAGAGTAGAGAAATCGCGAGCCAGGCGCGAAGCCCGCCCGAAGCGGAGTTACCGCTACTCGCATCAGCAATGGAACGGCTGAAAGGCCTGACGTGTGGCTGAGTAAGTGATGTGCAGAAAACGGCGGGAAACCACCTTCAACTTTGAGCCAGGGCAAGTACTCGACAACTGGCTTTTGCAGATCGAGCTTCCCTTCTTCAGCCAACTGGGCAGCGCTGATTGCAACGAAAGATTTAGAAATCGAGCCGACCTCGAATAACGTCTCTGGACCAACGTTAATGTTCGCTTTCAAGTCTGCAAATCCGTAATGTGCAGTCCTTACGGGCCCATTCCTGTCGGCAATTGCCAATGTCATTCCGGGTGCGCCGATCTCAGCAAGGTGCCGCAATACATAAGCGTCCAGCTCATCGAATGCAGCGCGCAGGCCGGGGGCCTGAGGGGCTACTGCCTGCGGTCTAGCTGTAGGACCACGATAGAAATCAAAGTCTCTTATTATAATCGCGCCGATACCGGCCCTGGCTCCGCCGGTAAGCAACCTTCTTCTGCTAATTAGCATGGCTGATATTTCGTCCCTTTCTCAAGTAGAGTCTATTGCAGCCACGGAAATCCTTTGTTGAGTGCTCGCTTGCTGGAGCGGTGTTAATCCGCAACCGAAAACGAGGCGAAGGCGGCGCACCGATGTGGGGCGCCGCCTCCGCTGTGGCCTATCAAGTACTGAGGTAAAAGCATCCGCAAGATCTTAGCGACTCTTGGACTCCAGAACAATTTCACGCGCGAGTCTATCGCCAACGACCTCACGAATTTCCGACCGGTCTTTATAACCCTGTCGCTGTTTGTCGTCGTTACCGACCATTCGCTGCGCAAGTTCATCAGCTTTGTCTTCGTTCGCTTCCATCGTCGCGAGGTCCTTGAACTGCGTCATGAGCATCAAATTCCATTCGTTCGGGTTATGGCCTTCGACCGAAAGGACCTTATAGGAGAGGATCAATCCCTCCTTCTTTGCAGCCTCTTGATTTGCCTTCCACGGTCCTGAAAGGTAATCGAGATAAGCACTCTCCATACCCGGTTTCATTCGGATAAATGCGATGTTCCAAACCGAACCGTTCTGATATGGACGTTTGACCTGAGAATAAACCGAGAATCCTGCGACCAAAACCAGTGCCGCAATTGACATTGTAACCATGCGTCGAGTTTTCATCTCTACGTTTCCTCCCCGTACATGAGTTGGGGGCTCCGGCAGCGAGGTACGGGATTCCCGCTGGGGGTGACCATAGTGAAATAGTTTATTTAGTGCGAGTACTTAAGACTTGTTTATGGCGTTCGAATCTATGGGATATGAGGGTTGACTGTCAACTATTTTGCAGTGCGGTGACCGGTCACCGCTTTTGTTGGATGTGAATGTCTCACCCGAAAAAAGCAGTCTGTCGGAAAAACAAAATTTTCCTGTCTTCTTTGCTCGGTCTTTGCTTGGCTCTGCGGGTAGATTTTTTTGCGAGGAACTTCAACGCTGAGCCACAAAGTACGCCGAGGTCGCGCAGAGAAAGTTCCTTTTCTGAGAGAGACGGAAGGCAGTTAACAAGTCCCCCCGTTTCAGGTGGGCAGGCCCTTGCGAGCGATCATCTCGATTATTGACGAGAATCGTTCCAACTCTCTCAGGGTTGTGTAGACGTTCGGAGTAATACGCAAACCCTGAAACTCTTCGTGAATGATCGGTACCGTAAATATATGGTGACGAGCAAATAGGTAATTGGCGACGGCAGTCGAATCTGCGCCTTCAATCTGCACGTTAGCAATTGCGCAGGACTGGTTGGGGTCAAAGGAAGTATGAAAGCGAATTCCAGGAATCTCTTTAAGGCGGTCCATCCAGTAACGCGACAAATACCTCAGCCGCTGCTCCTTTCGTTTACTGCCGAGACTATTATGGAAAAGGAGAGCTTCACCGATAGCCAGCTTTGGCGCCGCCGAATGAGTCCCGATCTCTTCGAATTTGCGAATATCACTCGCTTGTTTAGATTCGGCAGCCATTAACGGCCAGAGACGCGGGATCTTTTCCCGCTTCACGTAAAGCATGCCCGTGCCTTTCGGAGCGTAAAGCCATTTATGTAAGCTTGTGCCGAAGTAATCGCAGCCCAGATCTTTTTGCTCGAACGCGAACTGGGCAAACGAATGCGCTCCGTCCACTATTGTTTCAATGCCTTTTGCGCGGGCCAAATCGCATATAGCTTTCACGGGCATGATCTGGCCCGTGATGTTTATTTGGTGAGAGACCAAAATGAGTCGAGTATGGGGCCCAATGTGCTCTTCAAAAGCAGAGATTATTTCGCTGACGTCCTTCGGTGGGGTCGGAATCCTAATTAGCTTCAGCACCAGGCCTTCTCGCTTTTCGCGTTGGCGAAGGGTCGTGAGCATCCTTGGATAATCCTGCGTGGTCGTGAGGATCTCATCACCGGACTTCAGGTCCATACCCATTAGCAACGTTTCCAACGACTCAGATGCGTTGCGAGTGATTGCGATCTCTTCCCTATCACAGCCAAATAGTTCGGCAAGTCCAGTGCGAATAGTCTCTGACTGGGGCTCGAGGATCTGCCACATCGTGTAGGCGGTTGCGTCCTCCTGCTGCCAGATGTAGCGAACCAGGGCCTCTGTAACAATTCGTGGGCTGGGTGAGACGCCGCCGTTATTTAGGTTAATTATTCCGCGAGTTACCGTAAACGAATTTTGGATGACTGCCCAGTAGTCTTCATCCATCGCTGTTTCTTCTGGCGAAAGGTGGGCCACCGCTTTTGTGGCCGTCTCAACTTCCCTTAGAAGTGAAGAAACCTGTGGGAAGCAGAGCGCCGCCAAACCGATACCTTTACCAGCGCCAAAAAGAAAGTCGCGACGTGTTGACTCCATGTTCATGAAAATTGTTCGAGCTCAATAAAAATCGCTGCCCAAAACTTCTGACGTCAGTTTCATATAAATCAATTTGCCGAAAACACAATCTCTCCCCCGATTACTGTCATTAAGCATTTCGTCTCGAGAATCTCTCTCTCAGGAATCTTCATAATGTCAGCGGAAAGAACTGTGAAATCTGCCAGCTTGCCAACCTCTATCGACCCACGCAGCTTCTCTTGAAAAGACGCATAAGCGGGCCAAATCGTAAACATCCGTAAGGCCTGGCTGCGCGTCACCGCTTCTTCCAAATGCCAGCCTTCACCAGAGAATCCCTTCTGATCCTTGCGAGCAACAGCAGCATAAAACTCGATCATCGGTTCTCCGCGCTCAACCGGAGCATCAGAGCCACCGGGCACCACAACTCCAGTCTTGAGAAAACTCTGCCATGCGTAGGCGCCTTCAAGGCGGTCGATTCCCAACCGGCTGGGAGCAAAATGCAGATCGCCGATGGCATGTGATGGCTGCATTGACGGAATCACTCCCAGCTTCGCAAACCTGGGGATATCTGCTGGATTGACAATTTGAGCGTGCTCTATACGCCATCTGGGTTCATCAATCTTTCTTGCAGCAGGTGGGACGGTCCTAAAAGCGCTTTCGTAAGCGTCAAGAACAAAGCGGTTGGCGCGATCTCCAATGGCATGAGTCTCAACCTGGATGCCGTTTTTCAGAGCCATCTCCAACATAAGTTTAAGTTCTGCTTCTTTTACGGTCAGAAAGCCTGCTGTATCAGGCACGTCGGCATAAGGCGCAAGTAAGGCGGCCCCTCGCGACCCCAACGCACCGTCGGATACAACCTTGATCGTGCGTACCGTGAAACGATCTCCATAGGAATTCATTATCGCTCCGCCGTAGAGTAGCTTCTCAGCATTCGGACCAGGACCATAGACGGCTTTGTAAATCCGCAACCGGATCTTTCCCTCGCCATAGAGCTTCTGGTAGAGCGCAACGTCGTCGTAGGTGCCGCCGGCGTCCTGGACTTCAGTCCACCCCAACTCAGTACTTCGTTTGACTGCAAGAATAACCGCCTGCTCGGTGTCTTCCGGTCTTAGGGGAGGGACATGTCGGCGCACCAGACTCTGCGCGGCGTCAAGCAACATGCCATTAGGTTCGCCTTCCTTCGTCTTGGAGATTTCTCCGCCGAAAGGATTGGGCGTCTCCCCGTTAATCGACGCAATCTTTAAGGCGGCGCTGTTTGCTACGAGGGCATGACCGTCCGCACGAGTCAGGACTACAGGATTATTTGGCGCTACCTTGTCGATGTCCCATCGGGTTGGGAAGACTGGTGGCTTCCAGAAGGTTTCTATCCAGCCACGGCCGGTTATCCACTCCCCGGGCTTGGCCTTGTCCACCCGCATCTTTACTCTTGAGAGAAAATCTTCAAGGCTCAGCACCGCTTCAAGATTGAGAGTAATTTCGCGAAGACCTACACCTATCAGGTGATAATGGGAATCAGTAAGTCCGGGAAGCATTGTCTTACCTGAAAGGTCTACTATGCGGGTCCGCTGTGCAACAAAACTCTGCACGCCCGAGTTGGATCCAACGTAGACAATGCGATCGGCTCTGAGCGCTACCGCCTGCGCCTTCGGATTAGTCTCGTCGACGGTATAGATGTTTCCGTTTCTGAAAACAATGTCTGCAACCTCTCTCGGTTGCTGAGACGATATCAACGTTACAAAAACAACAAGCAATACTGTGGCAACGATTTTCATGTCGTCTGGAAATGGCGAGACTCTTTCAGCCAGGCGAGAGTCTTATATCACTAACAGGCTTGAAAATTATAGTTTGCTCGCAGGGCTTAGCCGTAGCATAGATTGCCGCGACCGGGTGGCGCTAATTATAATAATGGTTTGAGGAGGAGCTGCCTTTTATGAAAACTCAGACGCTAAAGGTGTCGACGTCGCGCGGCGCCTTAACTGCTTACGTTGCCAGTCCTGAAACAGAAACAGCTGCCGCGATTCTTCTAATCCATGAGTGGTGGGGAATCAACGATCACATTCGTGATATAGCAAGCCGTTACGCAAATGAAGGCTTCGCATGCATCGCACCCGACCTTTATCGCGGCAAGATTACGCGCGATGCGGGCGAGGCTTCGCGGCTCATGCAGGCACTTGCGATCGAAGATGGCCTTGAAACAGTCCGTCAGACCCTTGCAGAGACAAAGCGCGCTCTAAAGGTCCAAAAGCTAGGGATAACGGGGTATTGCATGGGCGGGATTTTCGCTCTGAGAGCTGCGTGCGAGATTCCGGAGTTTGCGGCAGCGGCGCCCTTTTATGGTGATATTCCAGATGAACAGATACTTGCAAAGCTGAAAGTTCCGACGCTCTTTATTGCCGGCAATCGCGACAACTGGATCACGCCTCAAAAGGTGAATACGCTCAAGCAAGCAGCAGCTAGGTATAGCCTGCCGGTCGAAGTCATCTCCTACGATGCCGATCATGCTTTCTTTAATGACACCAGACCAGAGGTTTATGACGAAAAAGCTGCTGCCGACGCATGGACTCGCGTGCTGGCCCACTTTCGTAAATATCTAGCCACATCTGCTTCACAGAGCCGAGCGTAGTTAATATTGTGAGCTGTATCTGTATCAGCCGTAACGAATTTGTGGATACTGAAATGCCCTCGCTGACGTAAGGAATTCAGCCAGCTCCTGCTTACCAGGTAGGGCTGTTCGCGCGCCTAACTTACGACACTTCAGTGCCGCTACCGCGTTTGCAATTTTCAGAGTTGTCTCGAGATCAGCGCCGGTTAAAAGACCATAGAGGAACCCGCCACGGAACGCATCGCCAGCGCCGGTAGTATCACGGCAACTTCCCGGCACTTCGTAGGCAGGAGATTCAACAAACCTTTCCTGGCAATAGACCATCGCACCTCGGGTTCCCAGGGTCATTCCAATGACTGGGCAGCCAAAGCGCATCTTGAGTTCCATTAGTGAAGTGCGTTCATCGCTTATGCCGGTGAAGCGTTTGGGAAAGTCTTTTGATGCAATAAGAACATCGAGCAATGGCAACAATTCCGCGAGACCGGGATAGATGCTATCAATATCTGCTGAAACGATCGTGCCAGCAGCTCGAGCCGCTTGAGCCAACTGCGAGCACGCCGGAGGATCATGGGCGTCCAGGTGCAAGACTCGTCCCTGTGCGGCCA
>Ga0214473_10004339_pt1 | contig 17056 bp, 25 predicted proteins | sample RVTome_7_FD_203509 | JGI IMG/M metagenome (GOLD analysis project Ga0214473, IMG submission 203509) | Soil microbial communities from uranium-contaminated site in the Upper Colorado River Basin, Wyoming, United States - RVT98D197 | ecosystem: Environmental > Terrestrial > Soil > Contaminated >... | reverse complement strand
ATAGTCTCACCCGCAGAATTCAGGTCCTTCCAACCGATGTAGCCACTGGAAGGCTCGTTCATCGTATCATAGCCGAGCACATGCGTCTGGTCGTATAATCGTAGTGCCAGCTGCTGGATGGCGTTGAAATAATGCCTTTGCAGGTACTCCTGGACCGGCTCACCATCCACTTTGGTGTTCGGGGCAAAATCATTCCCGCCAAAGAACAGGGTGAACATGGTGGCACACGCCAGCTTGATCGCATTGGAGCTCCAGATCATCCTGGGGTAGGGTCCGAGATGGGTGGCATGCACGATGGCAGCACCGGTCTCAGTGAAATGGGTGAGGTCGAACCCGACCGCTTCAAGCGTCCAACCAGGGGCGCCATCCCCGCCAGAGAAGCGGCTCCATACATCCTGGTGCGGGTCGATGAACAGGTTGAAGCCATATTCGCCTGCTTTCCTCACCACCTGGACCATATAGTCGAGATATTCTTCATCATAGATACCTGGTCCAGCGTGCTCGATGGCTTCCCAGGTCACCAACAGGCGCAGGAAATTAAAACCCCACTCCCGCAGCCGACCCAGGTGCTCATCCGCTTGGTGCAGAGGAAAAGGACGTCCGACAAAGGAGATGTTGCGGTGGTCAAAGAAACCCTCACGGATGTGAGTGGCACCGTCAGGTTGAGATGGGATTTTGCTGCTGCCACTCAGGTTGACCCCACGCAGCATCACTCTACGGTCGAGGTCATCTATAAACTGAGATCCTTGTGCATGAAGGTTCATCGATGCTCCAATCGAAATACGATATTGAGATATCTCGAATTATAGAACAACCGCTAAATTGTCGAGAGGGGCGGAGTAAAACTGCTCAGCGAGGAGCTATTATGATCGTAAGGAAGTGATAGATGAAAGGTTGGTTAGCTCAGACTAGATAACCGCATCCAGCGCGTTGAAAACTGGCTGGTTCGTGAGGCTGAAGCTGAACACGATTCGAAAAGGATTAGGTGTTTGTGTGATTAAGCGCTTCTTGGGCGGTCCTGGATGAACAGGTGGAATACGAACGAGACCACACTGACAATGATCGAGCCCCAGAAGGCGCCCCAAGGCCACTGAACAACAAGGCCCACGCCTATCTGCTGGCAGATCCATGAGGAGAACCAGAGCACGAATGCATTGATCACCAGCATGAATAGACCTACGGTAAGGATGATAAAACCGCAGGAGAGGAATTTGAGAATTGGCCGGATGAAAATGTTGACCAAGCCGAGCACGATCGCCATGACTGCAAACGCCAGCCATGCTGATGTGCCTTGAACTGCCATGAGGGAATCCGGTAGTAGAAGTGTCGCCACATACAGGGCGATGACCGTGATGAGCCAGTGGATGAAGAATTTCATAGGTTACCCCTTTCTGATCAGTCTGGCATATTTGGATAAGATAGGTAATAAATAACAGATTTTTCCAATAATGTCAAGTAGAGGTAAGATTGAATTACATTACACAAGGACACCTTGCTTCAGGTAAGCTTCTCTGTATGAGCACTATTGGAGCAAATCATTACGCACAACAGTATAATTAATACGGAAAGAGGGTACGAAAAGTTGTAGGAATGTAATCGAGGGTACGCAAATTAGGAGGTGAAGATGAGACCGCTTCGAGACCCTGAAGGGGCTGAATTAAGTCACTTGGTTAATGCATGCGAGCTGGAAGGTAAGCATGTCCTGGAGATAGGATGTGGGGACGGGAAATTTACCCGGCAATATGAAAGCCTACCCAGATGGGTCGTAGGAATAGATCTTGACTTATCCGACTTGCATGAAGCAGAAAGCAATAAATCTTCCTTGCGTTCATTTTTTATCCGGTCGAAAGGTGAACAATTACCTTTTCCAGCTCAGGGCTTCGATATCGCCATCTTTGCATCATCACTTTGATGAATCGATGAAGAGGGTATGGTACATGCCCTGAAGGAAGCCCACCGCATTTTGGTCCCACATGGGATCATGATTGATGTTCGCCCGCTTAGCGTCGATGTCCCGTTGGAGGTCGTTTACGCAGGCGGCAGTGAATCCGCTGGCATTATTGATATGAGTCCCTGTTTAGGATTAGATAAAGCTGCGGATCATGCGATTGAGACTGTAATCATGGAGCGAATATATAAAGAAGTGAAGGTTGAGTATTTCGATTTTGCATTCTATTGGAAGACGATCAAAGGGATGGAAGAAGATATAGAGGAAAATTGGAAGGATGAAGTAATTATTCCTGAGGAGGTCATCCAGCGAGCACATATGATTTTCAAAAAACGCCACCTACAAACCCAAATTCGTGTCGGGAATCGGATGAAATTGGGGGTTTACATGAAATAGCCTTTAAAAGAGTGATCTGGCCAATTTTGGTGCTATTGTCCATTGTGGTTCGATATTAAATGAGCAGTGGGGTGCACTGCATAAAGAAAATCCGTCCATTACCATGACGGATTTTAGTCAACAACCCTCGTAAAAACCACTCGCGTCGTTTCGCGCATATAACACCCTCAAGTAGCGGGGCCAGGTTCGAATGCATCCCCTTTATGGGGACCAAGGACCTAACGAATAAAAATCCGTCCATAACCAGGACGGATTTTAGTCAAGAACGCTCGTAAAAACAACTCGCGTTGTTTCGCACATATAACACCCTCAAGTAGCGGGGCTTGGATTCGAACCAAGGACCTCCGGGTTATGAGTGGGAAACCCGGTTCCGCAACCTCTGACCTTCAAGCCCGTGCTTTTGACCCAGCCCGACGAAGAGTGGTTCCTGAAGACATGACGGGGAGAGATTGGTTGTTTGATGAGTAAATTGTAGCACGTTCAGTGGTTTTGTGCTTGGATTATCGTACGGAAATCTGGATTATGATATCTGGCATCCTTTAAACTATAGATCTAGTACTCAATCTTGCCTCAGCTGATCCAGGAATTGACGTGCGGTCATAATCGGGATATCCCGATAGCTCTCCAAATCTAATAGGTGATGGTCAGTGCTCACGATTACATCTGCTTTTCCGTCCAAAGCGCAAGCCAGAAACATCTCATCCTTCGGATCATCCGGGACACTACCAGCGACATTGGCTTCTCCTTTTACTAACAGTGCATCATGCTCCAACAGCATTATCGTCTGTTCAATATCATCGTTACTCAGAGGGTATTTTTTGCGAATCCGTGGATATTGTAAGACCGCGCGTACTTCTGCAACAATCGCCGAGGATGTGAGCAATAAAAACCGCCTCTCACGCCAGGCTTTCAATAATTCAACCGGCGCACCTTTCCGGCTCAAGATGCCACTTACGATCACATTCGTGTCAATTACGACGTGCAGCATTGCAGGCTAGTCAAGATCCTGACTTCCTAACTTTGTCAATCGCCTGACTGACGTCTTTTTCAACCTCTTTTTCTGAGATCTCTGGCAACTTACTGCGGATGCGATCCAATATTTGAAAACGCGCCTCACGCTCAGCGACTAACCGTTCATAGACTTCTACGGGAATGAGCGCTACCATTGGCTTACCTGAACGCTCAACAATGGCAACCTCTCCACCATATCCCACTCGACCAAGTAGATCAGCGAACCGCTGGCGAGCTTCCCGCGCTCCAATGACGATTGTCATGGTACACCTCCAATTTCGAACTGGTTATATTATAACATAATGTGTTAATAGTTATATTAATGAATATTATGTACACAATAGTAACAGTGAACACAGGGCCGGGATCTCTCCGCGGCTGCGATATTTCACTTACACACTCAATAACTGGCTAGAAATCACTTTTTTTCGAGATAATTTTTCACAAATGCTTGGAAATTCTCGTGAAAAGCATCCAACCAGGCTTCGATGTACTGTCGAGACTCAAACATCGGTAGCAAGTCAGTCGCCAGGTCGCGAGGCTTAATGCGGGCGACTTTCTCCTGCAGCGCAAGCATCGCCGACTCAACGCTGTAGGGCTGCTGGCCATCGCGGGCCAATTTTGCTTCGAGCGGCTTGACCCGCTGCTGCATGAACCACAGCAAATCATAGAAATCGCGTCCCTTGATTTGTGCCCCGCTGCGTCCGCGTTCAAAATTACGCTCCAGGCAGGCAAGCATTTTTCCGGCCATCATGGTTTCCAGCGAAAAATGCGCCGCAACCAGACTGCGCCCATAGACGAAAACCGGCGTATGCTGGATGATTGCCACCTGTTCATGCTGGCTGACTTCCACCTTGAGGTGCAGCGCCTCGCTCGGATGAGGCGATAACCCCAGGGCATTCAACACTGGAAACTTGACGGTAACCCGTAAAAATCCGCCCGCGCCACGCTGCGTCTTTGCCGAGGCATCACCATACCCGAATGATTTTTGGAAATACTGGGCCAGGTTTTCTGCAAGATTAGTCAAATCCAGGCTGGCCTGGTTATCGAAATCAAGGTCTTCCGACAGGCGGTTCAGACCGTAAACTACGTGCAGGCAGGTGCCACCGTAGAAGTTCAAGCGGCGGTAGCTAGGATGGTTATAGAGATAATCCAAAACATTGGCCTGCAGCACTTCCTTCAAGATGATACGCTTGGTTTCAGGAGGAAGCAGAGGGTCTTTGCCAGCAAGGACGTTCTGCAAAGTCTGGATCAGCGTCGCCATACGTGAACCTCCAGGTTGTTCAGTATACGTCGCATTTTCGCGCCGCTCTTTCGGATCGCTTCGCTCTTGAGGACATACCCGGCGAATTCTTCCCGCTCATCCTGGGTGAACTCATCTAAATTCAGGCGCAGCTCCTCTGCCAGGTTGTAACGCTGTGGTTCCAGATCCGCAGGCAGCGGACGCAGGTATAGATAATCAAACAAGGCTTTGGCTGTTGATGCTTGAGCATAGGGTACGCCGTACGCTTCCATGATCTGGAAGCCAAAGTAAAGATCAGGCTGGATGTGCCGGTAAACAAACGTACCCAGGGAATTGAGGATGGTGCGCGTGTTTTTGATGGTGATTGCTGTGACCGGATATGTGATTTCCGTCAGGATGCCATGCTGCTGCAGCACATATTCCAGCGAGAGGTACGACTGGGGCAATAGGATGGTGCTGACTGCCGATGCAAAGGCTGGATCCTGGCGGTGCTGCTCGTAGAAGCGGCGGTGCATGTACACCCCCTTCTTGAGGGCGATCAAATGCCCGGCTTTGACCCAGCGGTAGAGTACTGTGCGTGCATGGGCTTCATCTACAACATCGCCTCCAGCAATTTGCCGGAAGCCTTCTATCGTGAAGTAAGGCAGGCGTTCAAAGGCAGATAAGATCTTATATCGCATAGAACATTTCGGATAATAGACATTTATTGTATATTATCCGATATATTACAGAGTTTGGCAAGGGATTTGCAGTCCAGGTCTAATTGATAACAGCATTGGCTCTTATCCTGCCATCATTCGTTCAGGTAAACCTTTGCAGATGTGAGGAACGCTTCCTCTGGAGATCCGATGAACTGACCATTCGGGTACACAGATAACTCGTAGATCTCGTTGCTGTATGTATAAAAGGCAAAACCCCATTTATCATTGCCAAAATAACGTAGCCGGCAGAGATGGACAGGGATGTTGCGCATCCTATCCAAGTATTCTTCTCTGGTTTCCGACCAGTTTGGGGACAGCCAGTTTTCAGAAATCCGCGGTTCATTATAGGCATCAATATAACAAAACTGGCCACGAAAGCGGATTTCCAGGCGCGTATATCTACCCCTGAACTGCTCATTGGCAACCGCATGGATACACTGTTCGATATCTCGCTTTACTGTCTCCGGGATTTTCTTACCGCCCGAATCAGGATCAAACACCTATTGGCCTCGTGCCAACATGCACACCTCGCTTCAAAACAACTCAAAGAAATCATCCGTTCCCAGTTTTGGGATCAGTCGGCGGGCTAATTTTTCTAACTTTCCTGACTCCCCGATATCGATCCAATCATTGATATCGCCCATATAGCTCCAGCGTTCAGATCTAAATTTGCGTTCCTCATGGTCAATAAGGATAAATCGCAGGATGGGTCTGAAGCGCGCCATATTGTCCAACTGTTCCTGGAGGCGCATTTTTACCATATCCGATTGTAACGCGCTAATCTTCCCGAATATGGCGCTCAGTTTATCGATGTCCGGTCCAAGCCGTTCATAGATAACGATCTGATTATTCTTTAACGCAACGCGATAATCACAGCTCTTGGGATGGCGAACCAGAACCGCCTCGACACTGGCAACCTCTTGAGGCATGATAAGTTGTGGCCCGTCTTTTACCAGCGAGACGACCCCGTTGACGCTCTCGCTGATCTTGTAGCCTTCCGGAATTTGGTCAGGGGACCCCTCTTTTAGTTCGCGGGCAAAGTAGTAGCGCATCTTGCCAGTTTTCGTATTCCCCAGGCACAAGTAGTATGTATGACCCTTGCGGTTGGTGTATGTGACAGGCATGTTTTAAGTCCCCGGCTGATTAAACCCAGCCGCGTTTTTTCCAGCGATCGATCAAGGATGGCTGTGAGGCATATTTCTGGGTCAGTCGATGCAGGCGCGCCTGAAAAGAATCCTTCGTATCCTGGAAATCCGCTAATTGTTTGAGCTTCTCCTATAACTCTGTGGCTTCAACATACACTGAGGCGATCTTGCGCCCGGTGTCCAGCAAGACTTCTACTTGATTCCAGACCTGCGCCTCGCGTGCCGCTAAAGCCTTCATCTCGGCGATGTGCTTCTGGCGGGCGGCTTTAGCCTGGCGCTTCTTTTCGGCTTTTTCGAGCTGTTCAGCGCGCTTGAGCAATTGCTGGATGTTTCGCCGCCCGACCGGCTGATAGTGTTCTTGGGGTATATATGCGCTCAGGCATTTACGCAGGGCTAACCTGACTCCGGGATCGCCTTCTGCCAGGCGCGTTAGAAAGTTATCACATTCTATGCGTGGCATTTGCCCAATTAGCTCGCGGTAATCTATTGCCAGAGTCTTCTTGAGGTCCGAGCTGGTTTCGGCGGCAGCCTGCACCAGGAAGGGGTCGATCTCAAAGATTTGGACGAAGTTCTGCAAGGGTGGAGATAGTTTCTTCAATCCTGGTGGTACGGGTGACTCGCGATCGTTGTCAGTGATGTCAGAGTCATCGTCTTCGTATTCTTCGTCAGTATACGGATCGCCATACAATGTCATCGCTTTCAGCCAAGCCAGATAGAACAGCCGATAGTCGCCTTCGAGCAGATCGGCGTGCAGGTGGATGAAGTGCGAGAGGCCGGCGTCGGCTTCCATCCAACCCTGCCCTTCTTCAGGGCTGAAATCGAGATCAAGTACCTGATATTTCCCGATCGTATCAAAGGTGATGAACTCATCGATGCAATAGGGGAGAATGTCAGCTTCGTCGAGCAGCCCTTTTGGGAAGCGGAACATTAGCCGTAGACTGCCCCAATTCGCCAGGTAAAAGTAGGCATCGAAGAATCTAAGTAGCACCTGTTTGGGATCGTGACGGAAATCGCTCCAATGGTAGGTGACCACCGCCCGACTGGAGCTGACCTCGATATGGCTGGAAAGATCGTTAACGACGGCCTGCTCTTCGGGAGTCAGCACCTGATCAACCGTCTGCCATTCGTGGTACTGATATTCGCTCACGGCTGGTCCTGCTTCATCGCGCCATTGATCGCTTCCAGGAGTCCTTTGCCAAAAGAGGTGATCCGGAAGGTGGAAAGCTCACGGAATTCCGCACCGAGTGTCTTATGCGGCTCGTATACTGTTTGCAGTATTCCAAAATCGACCAGTGGATCGATCACCACATGCTCGATGATATTGCGCAGGATGCGCTGGGCGCTGTCCTGATTTTCGATTGGCCAGACCATTCTAGAATCTTCTATCATCTGGTCGGCGAATCGTTCAAAGGAGGACAGTTCCCCCAACGGTAGTTCCAGCAGATGTTTGAGCGCAAGCCGTGCAAATCTGGACGGCATATAGCCATCCTCGAAATCAAATGGAGAAGCACACGCCCAATTGGTTTGCGTCCACCAGGTCGCCAATATGAGCCACACCTGCAAGGGGGAAGGCGCAGCCAGGAAACGTTCTCCCAGTGGCGTAAGTTTCCAGCGCCGACCCGGGCCGCCCTTGACCAGGCCACCGACAGAAACCAACACATGGCGGAAGTGCAGTGGCCAGACTTCGGTTTCGCTGCGGATGCGAAAAATTCGCTCCCCAACAATTTCTTTCAATTTCGGTGGATCGACTAACCGGGCGCAGATCTCATGCACTACTTTCAACGGACGGTGTCCGGTGGATTGGGTGCCAGTGACCTTGTTATCGCGCAGGTACGTAAGCAAGGCGATTACATCCCGGCGCAGCGGAAGTTCTTCTGCAACAAGCTGCTGTTCCTCTGGAGGCGATTGCGGCCAGGGGGAAGCCAGTTCAAACATCACCGCGGTAAGATCATCCTCATATTTAGACCAAGGATTCAAGGCGTCAGTGCTTCTGCCGCGTCCCATACTCCGCAGACGGGTATTGACTTCTTCCAGGTTAAAAGCTTCTGGATCGAACTCCCTGCCAACCCAGGTCAGATACTCTTCATGTTCGTCGTGGTCAGGGTTACGGATTGCTTCCAAGAAGTTTTCATAGCCCCACACGCCGCCTACATCTTCGGGCGGGCAGGCGCGCTTACCCTTCAGACACAGCGGGTATCGGATGCCCTCCTGCGGTAGAAGGATCTTCTCCACCAGCAGAGTATGATCCCAGCTATCGCCGAAATCATATTCGTAGCTGAGCCGCTGACCCTGTTGATAAATCACCTGGTTCAACTTGTAGTTGGCTTCATTTATGGTGCCCAAGTCTCCATACTCGTCATCCGTAGGATCCCCGTAAATCGATCCTTCGATGGTGAACATGTGCAGGTGATAATCCTCCCAGCCCATCACGATCTGCAGGATGTCATGCAGCTTGAGCAGAGTGGTATGGGCCGGTACCAGGATGCGCCGCCAGATGGGCGGGTGGGTGTCATCAAGGGTGACTTTGATCTGGTAAATCTGGTTGGAATTATTGGACATATTCATTGACCCTTCTCCTCTACACTCATGGGAGGGGGGTTATCCCATGAGCCTTTAGCCAGTCGAGAATCCGTTGGTGTTGTCGCTCTCGCTTGAACTGGAACCAGCGTTCTCACTCGGTAGGGTAGTCCAAGAGCACATCTTTGAAATACCGGAAAGCGCCGCGCCTGCTGATGGCGCGTTCCAGGCGCTCCTGCAAACGCCGGTTGTGCACGATGACAATGAAGGCTTACATGTCGCAGTAAACCTCATGCGAACATTCCGATGGAATGGCGATGAAACGGTCGCCAAAGCCGACCTCGACCCGATCAGCGTTCTGCAATAGCTCGCGCTGCCAGTCGGGAACGTGCTCTTTTTCGAATGCATTCTCCCAATCTATCGTTTGGGATTGTTCATCGTAATAGGACTCATAAATGCTCTCCAATGAGCCGCGCTCCTCGTCGCTGACGCTGATGACCTCGCCAGTTTCGAGGTCCAGGTAGTAAGAGATCATCTCGCTTCCACTGTCGAAAACGAGTTCGAGCTCAGACAGGTCAATTTTGAGTTGTCGCATAAGCAGCTCGATTTCTGTTCAAGAAGGTAGATGAGCCATCTGTACTCCCCTGGCAGCCTCGATCAATTGGCTGTCGAACGATGCCAACGTAACCGGCGCTCCCAGGGTCTCCTGCCAGATCAGCGCGCAAGCCAGGTGGGTAGCATCATAGCCCCTTAGATTATGCTCAACAGCCAGGGCATCGCCGCGCACCACCGTATTCTCGGTAATCGGCAATCGATGGAAGCTCTCCCATTCCGAGCGGAACTGGCGTAGTGCAGCGAGGGTTTCATCCGGTGTGATGAGCGTCATCCGACCGGCGCGAGCAATCGCCGCGGCAACCTCGACGCGGGTGATCAGCCCGGTCATGATCATATCGGCTGCCTCGATCCAGGCGGTGACGTCCTGTGAGGCTTTTTCCTGGATATAGCGTTTCACCAACGCGCTGGCGTCCAGGTATAGGATCATTCGCGCATCTTTACCAGGAGATCCGCGACCTGTTGCTCGCTGCGGTTTACAGCCGCGGGCATGACAGGTTTCAGCTTCTGACCGTTCCAGGCGACCAACCCGGCATCCTGCAAAGACTTGAGCCGTTCATCCAGGGGCTGGTCTATCGGCGACAGGCGACCGACCGGACGCCCATGATCGGTGATAATGACCGTCTGCCCCTGGCTGACCTGACGCAGGTACTTGCTCAAACGTGCTTTAAGATCCCGGACGCCGACCCGCATTTCGCTAATAGTATCACCTCCAATTGTGACTATATTATACCAATAATGGTCACATAATACAATGTGCTTCCTTGTTGGCAAGTTAAGGATAGTTGTATTGGATGGCTTATTAGGTAACCTGGCCGGAGCTACATCTTAGCCGGTGGGAGAACATGAGTGTCTGCTTGAGGCAAATTGAATCATCGCAAGGGTAGATCATCTCACCCAAGCGTATAACCTGCTGGCGGTGGATTGTCTTTCACCCATGCATGGAACCATGCTTCGTCCAGTTGGGTCACACGCACCAGTAAACTGCGTTTCTGGGTGAAGAAGACATACACATCCTGAGTCTGCTTATGGGTCTGGTGAATGGCCTCATTCATGTATATGTGATCCAGTTCACCAGCGTTCCACTGCTGGAATTTCTGATACAGCGGCTCAAGCACTTGCCGCCAGCGATAATCGTAGTAGGCATCCAACAGGACTTGCTCCCATTGATATTCTGGTGTTTGGATGCGTTTTTTGTGTGCCATCTTACGTTCCAAGAGATCAATAGGGCGGCTCTGCCAAAGCTTCGCTGGAAAAATCATCGGGAGCCATGATGGTAAAATCTTCAGATATGGATGTAATCAAGTGTCATTTTATAACCAAGGTGTAAATACAGCAACTCGTTATTTGCACTTTATTGACATTGGACCTCATTTGGGACCTGGACATATGTCCCGTACATGGGTGGACAATTGTCTCGTCTTTCTAAAAAACGCTTGACAATTTAGATTTCGCTGGTAATATTTGAGTAACGATTACCAATGCGCAGATTTTAGCGCTAAATATCAGTGATACAGAAACCATACGTTGGCAGGTCATTTCCCCCTGGATGTGTGGTTTCTTTTTTTTAACTTTGCTGTACTTAATCGGTTCTCCTGCATAAACGTTAGTCGGTATGCCAGAATGCACGTTCGAAGGAGAACCCGAAACTAAACCAGATGACAAGGAAAGGAGGTTAACCACAAAGATATTTCCCCGTAATCCCATCCCCAGCCGCACTTTCGCCGGGCGGTTGGGCAGCGCGCTGTAGCTGTTGGATCGCTCATCTGCAGCGCGGGCCTCACCCAAGCGATCAACCTGCGATCTTTGCAGGTTCTCCCTCAAAAGGGGAGTTGCAACTAATGGCGGTGAGCCGGCGTTGTCTTACCGAGGTTGGCGAGAAAGTTCATTGTAATAGGAAACTAAGGGAAAAGCGTTATCTGGTCAATAACCAATGATCTTGGATATGTGGAGGTGAATGATGAGCAAGAACGGTGAAGGTAGCTTAGGCTACCAGATGATGAAAGCTCTGCAGGGCATCTTTCAACCTGGCGCCAGCCGGCATAAAGCCAAGCGATATCACCGTGATGGAGAACTGATCACCGGCATCAGCACCATGCGCTGCATGTCGGCAGATGTACACCAGTTCGCCAGGTTCATTCGAATAAACTGGCCTGAAGTGAAGCACCTCAGCGATGTCAAGCAAGAAATGGCGCTTGCCTATATCGAAGAGCTGGGGGATCGAGAGAGGTCAGGTGGAAGGATTGCACGTGTCTGCGCTTCCCTGCGCAAGCTGGACGTAGCCTGCCGCAAGGCTGGCATCTTTCCACCAGAAATACCAGCATTGCTCCCCTATAAGGATCAAGGCGGACCGGGAGGTTTCCATTCAATACCGAAGCCTATCCCCTACACCGAAGAAGAAGCCCAGGCGATCATTGCTCAGATCACTCCGCAAGATCCGATTGTAGCCAGGCTGCTCACAATCATGTGGGCAGGCGGGTTGCGTATCAGCGAAGCTGTCTATCTGCGTTCCAAGGATATCGACCTAGTCAATGGAACGGTTTCTCTGAACCAGGAAAGAAATGTTAACCGTACCAAGGGCGGCAAGCCCCGTATATTTTCTTACTCACCTATATCTCAAGAATTCATGACCGCCCTCAAGAACTCTCCAGATATTCAGCCAACCGACCACTTTTTCGCTGATAGGTTGGGACTGCCGGACCGGGCGAGAAAGCTGGTGCGCCAGGTTTGCCAAGAATTAGGCATCCAGCCACTGGGGACCCATGGCTATCGCAAGACATTCAGCGTGGAGCAATACCATCGGGCGAGATCGCGCGGTGCAGATGACCGCCAGGCATTGTTGTTAACTTCCCACAAGCTAGGTCATAACCGGATCGATGTGACTCGTCAGAGCTATGTATCCTCAGATGAGCGGCAGAAGGGAGCAATGCAATATGATGAGTGATGAGACAATTACTTTGTCGTCTATTCAGTACGTGATGGGAGGAGATCTGGAATCGGTCCGCAGCTCCCTGAGCAAAAGCCTGATGATGAATTCCATTCCCTATTCTCAAGGTGATCAGGGTGGATCTGCTCGCCTGGACCCAGCTGATGTATTCCAGCTATATTCTCCCCGCTGGTTGGTGGTAGGTCGGATCGAGATGGAAAGAGTCGATCTCAGCCAGGTTTTGTTGCGCTTTTGTTTGCCAACTTTTCCCAGTGAAGCAGAAGTCGAAATCCACGAAGAGACTATCCGGGAAGCACTTCCACCACCAGCAGCTGTCGTCCGCATCATGGATGCCGAAGGCGACCGGGCCAGGGCACTGGCATATCTTGCACGCTATCTGCATCAATTTCGCATCCAATGTCTGCAGGAGATCCAATCCGTGCTGCAAAACAGCCTGGGATTGATCCCCGTGTATGGTCTGATCATTGAAAGGCAGCGAATTCTCGAGCCGGTGACTTCATCACCTGGTTATAAGAAACAAGAGAATGAAACGGAAGATCGGGATATCCCGTGGGATAATCTGATCTTACGGGATGGCCAACATGAGCTGCTGCGCTTGTGGCAGTCCGGACAGACTGCCAAGGTGATCGCCCTGCGCACCTCCAAGACGGAAAAGACGGTCCTGAACCAGCTGACCCTTCTGCGCAAATCGCTCGGTGAAGAGCTCGTACCGCGCCGAAGGTAAAAAAGGGATAAATTGGGATAATCTGGGATATGGACAACGGGATATCCCTGCGGTTACAAAGGTAGCGATAACAGTATCTACTACAAATTTCTGCAGGAGGTAACCGCCATGTTTCAAGAGTTGTTAAATCCCCGCATTAAGCTTCCCCACGCAGTCATCGTGAAAGCCCCCGGTCTGCTCCCCATGTTGTATACGGTCCGCGAATTGGCTAATGAGCTGAGTATGCCAGAACGCACTTTACGGGTTTGGTTGGTCCACAGCGCGCCGCATACCCGCGACCGGTTGGGACATATCTGGATCCATGGGCAGACGTTTGCTCATTGGGTTGCCGGTCAGCGGAAGAAAGACCCACGTGTCAGGCTCCAACCAGGCGAGGGGTATTGCATGAACTGCAACCGCATTGTGATGATGCTTCATCCCATCCGTCGCCAATCCTCTGGCAAGTTGGTTTATATACAAGGTGTTTGCCCACATTGCAATGGTAGAGTCTCTCGGGGAGCACGGCGTGATTCATCGTAATAACTATCTCCTGGTCAGGCGGTATCTCCGGGATCTGGGGGAGGTCTACCAGTTGTCAGGCAGCTCACTGGGTCGCTATCACTTCTATCTCCGCCACTTGCTGCTTTGGGCTGGGGAAACGCCATTTCAACAGGCAACCAAATTACGCCCGACGTTCCCAAGCTATGTCAATAATCTGCCCGGCCGGAATGGAGATGTGCCGCTAGCATCAGTAACTCAAAAGAAAATCATCGAAGTCGGCAAGCGTTTTTTCACCTGGGGTAAGCAGAACTATCCCAAGGAATTTGGTTCTTTAACAACAGCATGGTTGGAAAGCCTGCGCTCACCCCGTGTCAGAGATACAAACGATGAACACGAATATGTATCCTTGGAAGAAGTCAAACAATTGGTTGCCATTCCCCATGATGAAGAAGATATTGCGCTTTTACGGGATAAAGCTGCTGCAGCGATGCTCTTTCTCTCCGGTGCTCGAGCAAGCGCCTTCACCACCTTGCCCTTATCAGCAGTGGATCTGCCAGCCAGAACCTTACGCCAGTGGCCTGAACTGGGCGTGGCTACTAAAAATGGAAAGCGCGCCACGACTTATTTACTGCCCATTCCAGAGCTATTATCAGTGGCTCAGATTTGGGATGATGTGGTCCGCTCAAACTTGCCACCGACAGTTCCTTGGTATGCGCCTGTCTCTGCACGTTGGGGCAGTCAATCCCTTGAAGAGTCCGAACCGGGAAAGAATCGCCACCAGGCATTGGACAAACGCCTGCACAGGCTATTTACACTGGCAGGTTTGCCCTATAAATCAGCCCACAAATTTCGCCATGGTCATGCGGTTTATGGCCTGCTCAAAGCCCAGACCATGGCGGATTATAAAGCGGTTTCGATGAATTTAATGCACAACGACATCAAGATCACAGACAGTATCTACGCACCGATCCTATCAGAAGTGGTTAAAGATCGCATCGCCAGGCTAACAACCGGCCAAGACTCTATGCCAGACACAGAAATCGATGGTTTATTAGTTCAACTATCCAATGTTGATCTCTCGAAGATGCTGAGGATCGTCGCAAGTCGATTATCGGGGTAAACTAAAGAATATGATCTCGATAGACATCTGTGAAAAGGGCAAATTTTTGGTAAAAATGTAGATCAAAGTGTCAAAAATTAGGTTATTCATGATCTAATCTTCAGACCTTGATGTTAAAAATACTAGTCCAGGTCCCTGCCTACCTTGAAAAGCTGTTTCCATGCGCTATGCCGGATGTGATGGTCACAGAATGCGGATACGCGGAAATTCGGTCATTTTCTCATTGATAAGATAGCATTTCGTTTGAATTCAGTGTCCGATTTCACCGGAATCCGCAAGATCAGATTTTAGTATATAAATAATGTCTACCTATCGTGGGTCCATGCTCTAATTACTATTCCGTATTGTGGGATAGAATAACTTTTATGAACGATCCAAAAGTTGAAGAAGTGTTTTATAGGTTTATCTCTGAGGATCCGAATGTGAAATTCGACGATGCTGAACCATTCCTATTCACACAGATGGGATTTGATTTCCGCTTGGAAAAGGGAGTGCTTACGGTACACCCTCAAATAATCTTGTTGCTATCGGAGGGAAAAATGTCACTTTACCCAATCTATTGAAATCGAACCAAAAAAGTGCTATAGTATTTTTAGATGAATGATTTTGGGGAAGCCCAAACCAAAGTGAGGGTAGAATGTATCACAAACTTTTATAGCTGTTAGCCTGTATCTTATTCTCATTTACCATCCTGGCAGCCTGTGGTCCATCACCTGAGCAACAAGCTACCATGACAGCTACTGCCATAACCGCCACTGCCGCTGCCTGGACTTCCACTCCGACTGTGACGAACACTCCCACCAACACACCCACTCCAACGCCTACCAAGACACCCACCCCCACACCTACCTCAAGCCCAACGGACACCCCTTTTCCAAGCAACACTCCAACACCTGAGGGTTACTATAGCTCCGATCTAGGTTTTTCGATGATTCTCCCACCACTGTGGTATGTAGCGGAAGAATATGAAGATACCGTAGTTATTCACTTTACGGATGCCATGCCTCCTCTTATCCACTTGTTAGTTTTTTTCGGAGAATCTGAAGAAGATATCTCCTTGTCAGAATTTATAGTCGTTTTATGTCAACAATTGTCTGCGAATTATTCCGATAATAATATCGATAACGATGAAGAAATTACTCTATCAGACAGTACAACCGCTCAACAGGTTTTAGTTACATGTAAAAATAAAACAGGGTCTACTCATCAATCGCAGGTTCTCTATATACAAAACGGCAGTAATTATTTAGCTTTTTGGGCTGTTCCAAGTTGGTTTCCTCAATTAACCTCCACCCAACTTGAAGAGTTGAACACCCTTTATTCGAGCATCACCCTGAATCGATAAACCAGCAGCTCATAATTCAATATCATCATCCCAATATCCTATCATGAGAGAAGAATGTCTAATCACCCCCATATTTGCATCAGGGCAGCAATCATCTCATGCAATAACAGATAACTATTGACGAGATAGATCACTCTATCCAACCTATTGAAATTAACCCTAAAAAGTGCTATAGTATTACTTAGATTAATGATTTGGGGGATTCCCAGATCAAAAGGAGAGTAGAACTTATCACAAACCTTTTCAACTGTTAGTCTGTATCCTATCATCAATCGCCACATTGGGAGGTTGCGCCAAACCGGTATAAATTGTTACGCTGCCGCCACCACCGGCGGATACCCAGGCACCCCGATTTTCTTCAGCTCAAGGAGGTAGCAAAATCTAAGCACAAGGATGATCAAGTATTGGTAAAAGTTCAGTCGGCATCAGAAAATGAACTGGACCAGCAGGGGAGGAGAAGTAGATAAACATTTAAACTTACCCACCACTGGGCATGTGGAGTACCCGGAACTAATAGACCGTTCTCTACGTGGAGGTGTGGGTTGTTGTTTACATATATTTTTCACGGATATTCGGTAACCAATCATTTATTAATGTGTTAATGCGTTTAAAATGTGTTCGAAAAAAAACAATACCTTTACCAGAATGCCACACTACTGTACTTTGTTTAATAACCGTCGATTTGTCGGTGGTTCTGCCACATACCACATATATGTGAGTGTTGCGCCTTGAATGTCTTTTTGATATATAGCCTGAGCGCATACCACCCATATAATAACCAGTGCTTTTTAAACTCGGGCTTTTATGCTATGCTTGGGTGCTCATTTCCAGCCTCCTTTATTCATCGCATGCCAAGTAGACATTCTC
>Ga0214473_10004338_pt1 | contig 17058 bp, 14 predicted proteins | sample RVTome_7_FD_203509 | JGI IMG/M metagenome (GOLD analysis project Ga0214473, IMG submission 203509) | Soil microbial communities from uranium-contaminated site in the Upper Colorado River Basin, Wyoming, United States - RVT98D197 | ecosystem: Environmental > Terrestrial > Soil > Contaminated >... | reverse complement strand
CAGGTCCTCGAACTTGCGCGAGGCGATATCAAACGCGAGAAAATGCCCGCCGGGGTAAGGCTTCCAGCCCTGCGGCGGGATGCCGATCTTCTCCATCCCGTCGATGATGCTGTAGTAACCCACGTGGGTCGCGAAGTACAGCTTGCCGGCGCTCTCGACGAAATTCACATGGACCTTGCCTTGAACGATTGTCCGCGAGTCCTTTTCGCCGCATGCCTCCGTCATGTCGCCCAGCGGCTCGACCTTGTCGGCGGCCGGGTCATAACAGAACATCTTCGCGCCGACCTCATAGGACGGGCAGGACAAAACGTAGTAGATTCTGCCGTCGCTTGCGGCGCCCATGCCGTTGTACGTGTCATGTGCCAGCGCAAAGCCGGAATCATGTATCCTCGCCTTCAGATCCGCCGATGCGGGCGACGCACAGACCGCTGCAAGCACGGCGGCCAGAGAGATCAACTTCCATAAGCCCGAATGCTTCGATCCTGATTCGACCATCATGACAAGACCCTTTCGATTAGCATCAACGGATGTTATTTGCTTTTGGGCGTTCGCACCTTGTCCACCAGTGCGTGTACTTTGCCGATGATCCGCTCTTCCACCAACGGCGTAAACGGCGTCAGCATCGTGCCGTAGTACAAGATCGCGCCACGGGCCTCGTACCCGCCCTCTTCCAGGACTCGCCGCGACGGCACGTAGCCAAAGACATCGTTGGTATATCCGGCCACCCAGACCGGCGCCCCAGCCAGCTCCCTCTTCAGACGCAGCGAGTAGTCCACGACGACCTCGCCGGCCAGCCCGATCATCGTCAGGTCATCGCCGAACTGAACCACGTGCACGAGATACGGGTAGGCCGAGGGCACCCGGCCCGATTTTTCCAACGCGATCAGCACATCCTCGGCGTTGCGCTTCTGGTACTTGTCTGTAGACTGCGCCTGCTGTTTCAACTGCTCAATGCCGGGCGGCCCATCCAGTTCCAGCGACACCTCGTCCAGGGCTACTCGCAACGGTCCGCGCACTGCCCGAGGCTTCGCCTGCAACGCCGCTTCTACCCCGTTGGCCAGTGCCCGCCCGTGCTGCTTCGCCCAGTCGAGCGTGCGCCGAGGTGTCGGGTTCTGGTCGCCGCCGCAGCCGATCATGAACAATGCAGTTGTCCCCGGGTGCGTCTCTTCGACGTACTCCTGTGCAAACCCCGCGTAATCACCGCAGAACTGGTAGAAGTCGAGGGTCGTGTTGTGACACGCATAGCCGAAGAGCAGCGCCCGCAGTTTTCCGTCCGGGCTATCCACACGAAGCACGGGGACGTCGTGATCGACCGGGCCATCGGCATTCGGAGCGATGGTGTAGCCTCGGTCCGTTTGCGATCTACGGTTCATGGCAAAACCCGCCCTCGCATGGAGGTATGAAAGCTGGGCCGGAGCGAGGTCGGCCAGGGCGCGACCCACAAGCTCGACGAGCTTGCTTCGCAGAGTCTCGTTGTACTGCTTGCACAAGTCGATCTGCCCTTCCGGCAGGTCCCATGCCTGCGTCGTTCGCCAAGCCCGCAGTTCGGGCCCGCTGTGCGTGTGGGAGGGATTGAGCAGCAGGCCCTCGCGGCCGAGCTTGTAGCGGTCGCCGACCTCCTTCTCCAACTGGTCCCGAAAGTCGCGGGGAAAGCCGATCAGGTCCGCCGTCACGATCACCAGCCGGGCGCCCTGGGCGTCCTCCAGGGCGAGGGCCTTGCCATGGAGCTCGTGGACTTTTCCCTCGGAGGGTTTGTTCCGGGCCGCGTAGCCCGCCATCCACATGGGCTGTTCCGGCGTGATCACCACCGTGGCCAGCCCTGCCTTCCACGCCGCTTGCGATTCCGCTCCAGCCGCGAGCGCGGACCCCGATACCGCCAGGCACACACATAGCACAATGATTCCAGCTCTGCTCGCCATAGGTCGCGACCTCCAATACAAACCGTCACTTGTGTCTGTCCTGGGCTGCGTTGCGGGTATTCTAATCCCGGCCGTGCCAACAGTCCATGAGTTATGTGCCACCATTTCCACCGTGGACCGTGTGGGATTTGCCGTTTTCTATAGCCGTGACGTATTGCTCGGGATAGAATTACGCCGGATCCATGAAAGGGGCGGAATCATGCGCAACATGATCGTGCTGATCACAGGCTGCTGCCTGATGATGACCGTCGTGGCGTTGGCAGACGAGACTCTGCGTGTCCTGCCGGAGAGCATTGACGGTGCTCCCACTGGTGAGATGATGGCTCGATACCTGCGGCAGCAGGCCGGGCTGAAGTTCGAGGAATGGCGGGAGCGATACGAAGAACTGAAAACGCCCGAGCAGATCGCCGCTTATCAGAAGAATTTACGAGAGAAGTTCCTCGCAGCGATTGGCGGCCTGCCCGCCCGGACGCCGCTGAATCCGAGAGTGACGGGGCTTGTCGAGCGTGATGGCTACCGTGTCGAGAAAGTGATCTTCGAGAGCCAGCCGAAGCACTATGTCACCGCCTTACTGTTCCTTCCAGAGGTCGGGAAATATAGGCCGCCCTTCCCCGGTGTCATCGTGCCGTGCGGTCATGCTGCCGAGGCCAAAGCCTATGAGGCGTACCAGACCATGGGGGCTCTTTTGGCCCTCAACGGCATGGCGGCCCTCGTGTTTGACCCGATCGACCAGGGCGAGCGCAGTCAAATGCCTTCCGCGTTGCCCAAAGTGCACGGCACGACCGCGCACACTACGCTCGGGGTCGGCAGCATTCTGCTCGGCCGCAACACGGCACGGTTCGAGATCTGGGACGGCATGCGCGCGATCGATTACCTGCAATCCCGGCCCGAAGTCGATCCGAATCGTATCGGCTGCACCGGCAACAGCGGCGGCGGGACACAGACCTCCTACCTGATGGCGCTGGACGACCGCATCCGTGCGGCGGCCCCAAGTTGCTACATCACCGGGTTCGAGGCACTCCTATCCACCATAGGCCCCCAGGATGCGGAGCAGAATATCTTCGGCCAACTGGTGTTCGGAATGGACCACGCCGACTACCTGATGATGCCAGCGCCAACTCCCATCCTCATCTGTGCCGCCACGAAGGACTTCTTCGACATCCAGGGCACATGGACGTGCTTCCGCTGTGCCAAGCGTCTGTATGCGCGGATGGGTGTCGCCGAGCGGATCAGCCTCCTGGAGAACGATGCACAACACAACTACAACAATGCTCAGCGGGAGGGCGTTGCGCGATGGATGTCACGTTGGCTGCTCGGCGTCGATAAGCCGATTGCAGAGCCTGCCGTCAAGTTCCTAAGCCTCCTAAGCGAGGAAGAGGCCCGCTGCACGCCCGATGGTCAAGTGATGCACTTGGAGGGAGCGCGCTCCACGTATGATTTGAATCGCGACTTCGAGAAGGAGTTGGCCGCAAAGCGAAGCGAGTGGTGGCGTACTATTCCGCAGACGGACATGCTCCACGAGGTCCGTCGCATAACGGGCATCCATACCCTTATAGAGCTGCCCAAGCCTACCGAGGAGGACCGAGGGACAATCCAAAGGGACAACTTGGAGGTAAAGAAGATGGTGGTGATGCCGGAGAGCGGCGTGCTCCTTCCGGCGATTGTTCTCGTGCCGAAACAGAGCCCATCGGCTGGAGCCGTGTTGTATATCCATGAGAAAGGCAAGGATGCAGACGCCGGGTCGGGCGGACCGATAGAGAAGCTCGTTAATGCCGGCCGGGTGGTTGTGGCCGTGGACGTACGGGGCACGGGGGAAACGCAATCGAGCGGCGGCTGGGGTGGCGATTTGTTCGGCCCAGATATCAAGGATGTCCTCACGGCCTATCTGCTTGGCCGGTCCTGTGTGGGCATGCGAGCTGAGGACATCCTCGTATGCGCGCGTCTGCTTCAGGAGCAGTACAAAGGCCCGGTGGACCTTGTCGCCGTGGGCCACGTCTGCGTGCCTGCTCTGCACGCCGCCGCGATGGAGCCGGGCCTTTTTGGCTCTGTCCGGCTGATACGAGGTCTGACTTCGTGGTCAAACATCATTGAATCAGGGCTGTCCCGCAACCAGTTAGCCAACGTAGTCCACGGAGCACTGACCACATATGACCTGCCCGATCTCGCCCGCGTGTTGGGCGATCATCTCGTTATCGAACAGCCGCTCAATGCCCTTGGAGAGCCTGTGGGGGCAACGGCGGCCGCGCAATAGTGTGCTTAGCGGAAAGGAATGATTATGGGTGGCAAAGTCAACATCGCAATCGTCGGGTTAGGGTTCGGGGCCGAGTTCATTCCGATCTACCAGAGGCATCCTCACGCAAACACGTACGCCATCTGCCAGCGGACAAAACGTAAGCTGGACGCCATAGGCGACTCATTCGGCGTGGGCGTGCGGTACACCGATTTCGACGCCCTGCTGAAGGATAAGAACATCGACGCGGTCCATATCAACACGCCCATCCCCGATCACGCGCCGCAGGCGATCAAGGCCCTGAAGGCGGGCAAGCATGTCGCCTGCACGGTCCCCATGGCCACGACAGTCGCCGAATGCCAGGAGATTGTCACGCTCGCGAGGAAGATGGGCAGGAAGTACATGATGATGGAAACCGTCGTCTACAGCCGGGAGTTCCTGTTCATCAGAGAGTTGTATGAGAAGGGCGAGCTTGGCAAAATCCAGTTTCTGCAGGCGAGCCACCAGCAGGACATGGACGGCTGGCCGAATTACTGGCCCGGCCTGCCGCCGATGTACTACGCGACGCATTGCGTGGGTCCGTGCATGGCGCTGACCCGCGGGACGGCCGAATACGTCTCCTGCTTCGGCTCCGGCCGCATCCGCGAGGAACTCATTCCGAAGTACAATTCACCGTTCGCCGTGGAGACGACACATATCAAGTTCAAAGACTCCGACATCTGCGCGCGAATCTATCGGTCCCTCTTTGATACCGCGCGCCAGTATCGCGAGAGCTTCGACGTATACGGCACCAAGAAAGCCTTTGAATGGCCACTGGTCGAAGGCGAGGACCCGATCATCCATACGGCCAAGAAACCCGAGCCGGAGATTCCGCAAAGGGTCAAAGTGCCCGATTATGCCCAGCGGCTGCCGGAGCCGATCCGCATGTTCACCACCAAGGGAGTGTACGACATAGCGGAGCATCAGCATCTGTCGTTCACCCAGGGCGGCGGCCACGGCGGCTCGCATCCGCATCTGGCACACGAGTTCATCATGAGCCTCGTGGAGAATCGCGACCCCTTCCCCAATACCAGCCAATCCGCCAACTGGACGTCGGTGGGCATTCTGGCTCACGAATCGGCGATGAAGGGCGGGCAGGTCATCCGCATCCCCGATTTCTGAGCGGCGGTGCAATGAACGAATGTGAGCCAGTCACACAATAGGGAGCTTTAACAGCATGAGCTCAAACAATCCGGAAACAACGGTCAATCCGAGGAGTATGCCCGCTGGGAAGATCCGCAACCTGTCGATCAGCCGCCTCATAAGCGGAAGCAATCTGATCAGTCCGAACATGCACGCGAGAGACCTGCTCTATGTGAACGCCCTTGCCGGGCAGTATAACACCGAGAAGAAAGTGTTCGAGACGCTGCAGAAGTGTGAAGAGAACGGAATCAATTCCATCGTTCTCAAGAACCACAATTTTCAGCGAATGCGATTGGCCAGGTACTGGGACGAGTTCGGCGGCCAAATGCGCTGGATTGCCGACGTGATCACGACGAACATAGAGGAATACGAGCGACTGCTCGTGGAGCATCTGGAACTTGGCGCGTCCGCGGCCTACCTGTGGGGCGGCGCCAGCGACACGTGGTACCATCAGGGCAAACAGGGCAATATCGTAAGGGCGTTCGAGATCATGAGGAAGTACGATATTCCCGTCGGCATCGGCGCCCATCGGCTTGAGCCCATCGCGTTTTGCGAGAAGGAGGGGCTGAAGCCGGACTTCTACTTCACGACTCTGCATCACGATCACTACTGGTCTTCCCATCCGAAGGAGAACAGACGATTCATAGAGATGTTCGAGAAGGAGTCGCCCAATTACACAGAGTATCACGACAACATGTTTTGCCACAATCATGAGAATACGGTGGCATTCATGCAGGACGTGAAAGTCCCCTGGATCGCCTTCAAGGTCATGGCCGCAGGCGCCATTCCACCCGAGGACGGATTCAGGTTCGCATTCGCAAACGGTGCGGATTTCATCTGCGTAGGCATGTTTGATTTTCAGGTGGACATAGATGCGGCCCTCGCGCGGAGGGCTATAGCGGAATCGAGGAATCGCAAACGGCCGTGGATGGGGTGACAGTTGCACACCGAAAGAGGTTTCCCGCGGCTCATGGGCTCCAACATCATCATCGCCAATGAACAGGCCGACTGGGGATCGGGCCGGCGGAGGGTCCGCGAGGCAACGGACTTCCTGCGTGGGCAGGGATTCGCCTTTTCGCTTGGCACCGCTGAGCATCCGGGCCATGCGAGGGAGCTGGCCGCCGCAGCGTCGCGAAACGCCGACACCATCATCGTCATCGGAGGAGACGGCACGATCAATGAGGTGGTGAACGGTCTCCTGGCATCCGGACAGGAGCGTATGCCTTGTGTCGGCATTGTCCCCGCGGGCTCATCGAACGATTTCTCCAAGAGCCTGGGTATCCCGCAACGCGTGCAGGAAGCGTGCCGGATCATTGTCAACGGAAGGACGAGGGACGTGGATGTCGGGCAGGCGGGGTCCCATTACTTCTGCTCGGCCTCCTGTCTCGGCTATTTTGCGGAGGTCGCCGCCCGGAGCCTGAGGATGAAGAGACTACGGGGATCGTTGCGCTACGTCGTACCGGCCTTCAGCGTGATCCGGGAAATGAGTGCAGGGTGGGAAATGACCGTCAGAGCCGACGGCAACGAGTTTCGCGGCGCCTATGCGGTGCTTCTGGTCGGCAATGCGCCTCGATTCGGGGGACTGACGATGCTCCCCGGCGCCCGACCCGACGACGGCGTTCTGGACTGCCTGCTGATCGAAATGGCGAGCAAGTGGGAAGCCCTGCAACTGATTCCGCTGGTCTATCGCAAGGCACTGGAGCGACACAGGAGAGTCACCCGGTTTCAGGCCGCATCCCTTTCGGTTACGCTGAATCACGCCAGCCAAGTGTGCAACGATGGGGAGATGTGTTCGAGCCCCGTGCGGAGCATCAACTACTCTGTCCTCCCTCGCAGACTGCGCGTTATCTGCTGACCGGTCAACATGTAGCGTATGCTCGGGCGGTGGCGATCATGGCCCGGATATTCTCGCTCGGCGTTTCCGCGGGTATGGCGCATCCGGCGTTGAGGATGAAGCGGGCGCAGCCGGAGTACATGTCCAACACTCTCTTCGTCTCGCGCTTCACGTCTTCAGCCGTGCCCAAGGCGAGGACGCCGGATGGGTCGATGTTTCCGATCAGGCAGGCGGTATCCTTGAACAGCGAGAATGTCCGATCGATATCCGTCTTGTAGTCCAGCTCGAAGCAATCGGCGCCGGTCTTGAGCATATCCTTTAGAATCGCGTCGGTGTTGCCGCAGATGTGGAGCGTGTAGGGCAGTCGGAGCGAATGGGCTTCCTCGACTATTCGCTTCTCATACGGCAGAGCGAATTTTCGATACATGGCAGGAGAGATCATCTCCGGGCCGGCGGGGCTATCCCCGTTCGAGACCATATGACAACCCGTCTGAGCCATGAGCCGGATGAATTGACAGGTTACTGTCGTGCAATACTCCAGCAGCGCGAAGACATTGTCCTCGTCCGTCACCAGGTCCATCATCCACTGCTCCGGCGCTCGCATCATGCTCGCCAGCGAAAATGGCGCCTGATCGCAGTTGCCTCGGATGTAGATCTCGTCGTGGAAATGCTCGCGCAGAATCCGAACCGCCTCAAGCCACTTGTGAACGTAGCGGTAGTTGCCGATGTCCGCCGGATCGAGGCCTTTCACTTGTTCAAGATGGGCCAAGCCCGGCCGATGCACCCTGGCCGGCTGATTCTCCGGGAAATCCACGGGAACGCCCACCGCCCCGGCGAGAGTTGCCGTGTCGACGTCCACCACAATCCCATCATACTGGTACGTCTCGACGGCCTGGATGAAGCTCCTGGCGATCTTCCTGGGGTCTTCACGATATTCGGCCATGGTGTAGCCGGCTTCGCGTGCCGCCATCATGAAGTTGTGCAGCATCACCGGCCGCATGTCCGCATGCCGGCCCTCAACCGCCGCTTTGATCCTTTGATAGCCGTTCAATGGATTTCCCTCTGGCGGCCTGCGTGATCACTTGAACTCGATCACACGCCCGTTGTGTTCCGCGGATTCGTAGCAGGCAAGGACAAGTGTGAGGTTGTGCACCGCATCGGTGGCATCCAGCGGCGTGCGATGGATGACGGATTCCGCGTGCCTGCCGATGACCGCCTGGTAGATATTCTGTACGGTATCGATCCTGATCTTCTCCGTACGCTTGAAGTCGTCCACTTCGAGGCGGACCTCCACCGGCTCGCCGGCGTGGCCCGACAGTTGGAAAAGCGTGGCGCAGCCTCTGAGAACGCCGCCAGTACCGTAGATCTCGTAGCCGAGGCCGGTCAGAGTGCCGCCCGGGCCGCCGCGAAGCTGGTTGAACGCCACGCGTGCCGTCCCCTGGATTCCGTTGCGCAGGCGAAACTGCACGAGTGCTCCGTTCTCCACGGCGATGTTCAGCGTCCTGGGCGTGTAGACACAGGACAGGGCCGTCACCTCACTGCCGAGGAGGAACTCCGCCATGTAGAGGCAATGGCTGCCCACGTCGCCGATGGGACCGCCGATCTCTTTGGGATTGGCACAGCGCCAGGTCGCCGCCTCGTCCGGAGTCGAGCCGTAGCAGAACTCCATGTGAAGGGATACATCGTTCACCTCACCGATGGCGCCTTGATCGATCAATTCCTTCGCACGGCGGTTGTACGCGTTCTCGGTCATCATATGATCGACCGCCAGGCTCACGCCCCGCTCACGTGCGGACCGCTGCAGTCCCATGGCGTCTTCGAGCGTGGTCGCGATTGGCTTTTCGATGAGGCAGTGCTTGCCGGCCTGAACAGCCTGCCGGGCCAGCGGGGCATGGGACAAGTTGTTGGTGGCGATGAAGACCGCCTCTATCGCCGAATTGCTCAGGACGGCTTCGATGGAATCGTACCATTTGAGGCCCAGCCGCGCCACAGCATCCCGGCGAGCGGCGACTCTGTCGGTCGCCCCGACAAGCTCGGCCCGCGGATGTCCTGCAAAGCGGTTCTTGTCGAGGCCGAATCCCTCCCGGGCAATACGGTTCTCGGCGATGCCCCCAAAGCCGATGAGGGCGTATCTCACTTTTCGCATGCAACGGTCTCCCTACTTGGCATAGGCATGGATCACCTTGGCCAGGGCCGCACCGATTTGCCGGCAGTCTTCCTCCGTGAACGTCGGGTACGCAAAGCACGTGAACGTGTGGCTTTGATGCCAGATCGCATTGGGCACCTTGACCTTGCGGTAGTTGACGCTGGCAGGATCAGTGTACTCCTTCGACGTGAACGGGAAGCCGCTCCTGCCGAAGGCCCGGTGCTCGGTGTAGGCCCGTTCCGTGTGGCACTGCGGCCAGAAGACTCGCCAGCATGGGGCTCCCTCAGCCCCTGCGGCCGCGACGAACTGATGGATATCGCAGCTCATCCTCTCGACGTCGAGCGAGAAGGCCATGACGTACCAGCCGTTCTGTCTTTCCGGCGTGTCTACGGGCAGATACCTGACCTGGGGCAGGTCCTTGACGGCATCGATGATGATGCGGGCGTTGCGGCGGCGAGTGGGCAGGTTCCACGTGTCGATGCGCTCCAGCTCGGCCAAACCGATCGCCGACTGCATCTCGGTCATGCGATAGTTCCAGCCGACCATGTTGTGGATGTAGGGCAGTTTCTGCTCTAATTCGAGCAAGTGCAGCCGCTCCTTGACGTCATAGCCGTGGTCGCGGAAGCTGCGGGCGTTCCACGCCAGGTCCTCATCGTCGGTCGTCACCATGCCTCCCTCGCCGCCGGTGGTGAAAGTCTTGTTCTGGCAGAAGCTGCAGGCGGCGACATGGCCGAGCGTGCCGGTTTTCTTGCCCTTGTACACTCCGCCAAAGGCCTCCGCGTTGTCCTCGACCACGTAGAGCTTGTGTTTGCGGGCGAACTCCAGAATTGGGTCCATGTCGCACACGTTGCCGTACAGATGGACGGGCATGATCGCCTTCGTGCGCTTATTGACCAGTTTTTCTGCGGAGGCGACACTGATGCAGTGATCGTCGAGGTTGACATCGGCGAATCGGGGAATGGCGCCGGCCTGCACGATGGAGAAGCTGCTGGCGATGAACGTATAGCTGGGCACGACGACCTCGTCGCCGGGCCCGATGCCCAGCGCGCTCAATGCGACATGGAGCGCCGAGGTGCCGGAGGACGTGCTGATCGCGAACCTGCTGCCCTGCCACGCCGCGAACTGCTTCTCGAACTCCATCCCCTTGGGCCCCGTCCAGTAGTTGACCTTCCCCGAGCGCAGGACCTGCTCCACGGCCTTGATCGCCTTCTCATCGAACTGCGGCCACCCGGCCAGTTTGTTCGTCACTGCTTTTGGCCCGCCTTCGATTGCCAGCCTCGCCTTTTTCATCCTCTGCCCTTTCACGTCCTGTTCATGGCTCCGACCTCCCATCTCTTCGACCGTTTCTGCGCCAGGGCGCCGCGTATTGCCCATCCCTCGCAACTCCCACGCATCATCCGGCCGGACTGCGGGCCGGTCAACGTTTTTTTGGCACATTCCCTCCGATCGGAATGAGGCGCAGGGCAGCAAGGCAATCGCCCTGCCATCCTTGACAAACCTGCTGCTTCCTACGCTCTTTTCTCGATCTGCTTGATGAGGTTTTGGAAAATCAGGAAGTGGAAGGGAAGACATGCGTACCAGTAGGGTTTTCCAAACACGCCGGCGGGCTGATAGTACGCTTTTACGGACAGCCGATTCTTGCCCTCCTGTGGATCGACATTGAACTGGAGCCACGCTTTGCCCGGCAGTTTCATTTCCGCCCGCAGCAGAAGCATAGTGTCCTGCCTGAGACTCTCGACCCGCCAGAAGTCAATCACGTCGCCGATTCGCAGGCTGGAGGAACTCCGTCTTCCCCGCAAGGACCCGACACCCAGCAGGACTCGATCGATCATTCCCCGCAATCGCCACAGCCAGTTGCTATAGAACCAGCCCTCCTTGCCGCCGATCCTGCAGATGGAGCGAAACAGCGAAGGAGCATCCTTATCGCTCAGGAGCGAATGCTTGCTTGCGTAGCGCACCGGCCCTTCGATCTCGTGCAGTTTCATCGCCAACTCATGTGCGGGGGGATAGGCGTCGGACCAGCGGGTATGCACCTTGTCCTGTTCCTCGCGCGACATGGCTCTCACGAGCGCTTCGCGGTACCCGAGGGGCGCGAATGCCAGGATTCGCTTGATGTCCTCGTTCTGACAGACGACTTCGCTGGTGATTCCCTCCATGAGGCATGCGGTAATTGCGGCAGGCACGGGTGTGAAAAGACTGGCAAGGTACGAAAAGAACCGGATATTGCAGAAGGGACAGGGAACAAAAAGCCTTCTCCTTCCCAGGAGGCTGGCGAACATTTCGATCATCTGTTTGTAGGTCAGGATGTCGCTGCCGCCGATGTCGAACGACTTGCCGCGAGTCTCCGGCGTCTCCAGCACGCCGACCAGGTACTTGATCACGTCGCGGATGGCAATCGGCTGGCACCTGGTCTGTGCCCACCGCGGGATAAAGAAAATGGGAAAACTCTTCACCAGATGTTCGACGATCTCATACGAGGCGCTGCCGGAGCCGATGATGATCGCCGCGCGAAGCACGGTCGTTGGGACGGGCCCGCGTCCCAGTTCCTCCGCCACCTGCATCCTGCTCCTCAGATGCGGGGACAGAGACGCGCGGACGTCGCCCAGTGCTCCGAGATAGATGATTCTTGCGACCCCTTGCGCCTTGGCGGCGCCGCGAAAGTTCTCCGCGGCCTGGATCTCCTTGGCCTCGAATTCCTCGGGCCCGCAGAGCAGCGAATGGATCAGGTAATAGGCGGCGTGAATGCCCTCCAATGCCTTTCGCAAGCTCTCCGCATTCAGCGCATCTGCGACGACGACGTCCACGCCGGGCCAGCGATCCTTGATCTCATCGGAGACCGCTCGCGCCATCACTCGCACCTTGTAGCCCCGAGCCAACAGCTCGGGAACGAGCCGTCCTCCGATGTACCCGGTGGCGCCGGTCACCAGGATTATGCCCATTTCCGGCTGGGGCTTCGAAGGCAGGTCGTGGCAAAGCAGGCCACTATCGATGGGTGGCATAGTCAGTCCCTCCGTGGGTCCCATTGTCAAAGCCGTCATATGCTACCTGGTGTCTCTCTCGCATGAGCATCGAGCCTGCGGTGCAGTTGCCTCGCCTGCCGGTCGATTGCGAACAGGTAGGCGAAATGGCACACCCATACGACGGAGAATCCCAACGCGAGGTAAAGCATGTTTTCACTCCTTATTGGCGAAGCTGATTTTCGAGCTCGACGCCGCTTCGCAGCAGACTCGTGCGCAGCCAGATCAAGGCGGCCGCGAGGATCGCCGCGCCGGCCATCCCCAGCATCAGCGCCGCACTCTGCCAGGGCGAATCAAAACTGAAATTCGGCCGGTGAATGTCCGGGATAAAACGGGCGCTGACGAACACCAGCGGGACATCCAGAAAGGCAATGATCCCGAACACGGCACAGATGCGCGCCCTGCGGTACTGCGAACCAGGCAGACTGGCTCGCAGGATCAGATAGACGGCATACAGAAACCACAAGATGGCCGAGGTCACAAGGCGAGGGCTCGCCGTCCACCAGACGTTCCACTCCGCTCGCGAGAAGAGCATGCCGGTCGCGTTCAGTATGGTCGCAAACACGAGTCCTGCCTCCGCGGAAGCGACCGCTGCCAGGTCCCACGCCTGCCTGCCGGCGATCAAATAGCCGATGCTCGCGACGAGCAGGACGACAAAGCACAGCAGCGCACAGACGGAGTTCGGAACGTGGGCATACAGGATGTTGCGCTGCACGGGGACGATCTGCCCCTGCGTCAATCCGATCCAGGTCGAGGCGACCAGGAGAATGAAGGCCAGCGCGAACAACAATCGTCTCATTCGCCTACTCCTCTACAACAACACCGAAAAGCAGCCAGGAGGCCACGACGAAGACAGCATCAAACGCGAGCATATAGCCAATGGCGGCCTTGAAGCTGCCGACGAATGTGAGTGTACCAGACCCGCGTACAGACGCAAGATTCTGCGCCTCTTCGGGCATCGCCCCGAACAGCACGAGCAACGCGAAGGTCGCGGGGATCATCATCGGCATGAGGATGACAAGGACAACGATGCTCAGCAGCGACCCTCGCGTCCGCGTAAGCTGGACCGCTGCTGAGAACAGCGTCCCGATGCTGGAGATGCCCAGATTGCCCAGCAGCAGAACGGCTACCAGCCGCAGCCACCCGCCGGCGATATGCAGATTGAAGGATATGACGGCAATGGGGACCACGATCACTTCGAAGATCGTCAGCATGATCACGTTGGCCAGCAGCTTGGCGAGGTAGATCGTCCCGGCGTCGAGCGGGGCCAGCAGCAGGCCGTCCATGCACCCGTTTTGCTGTTCGGCGGCAAACGACCGCTCCTGGGCAAGGAGCCCGGAAAAGAGAAAGGCGATCCACAGCGCCGCGACGCCCATGACCGCTCCGCCAATGGTCGTCGAGCCCGGCTCCGCGGCCATACGCAGAATGAAGACAATGAGCATGCCGAGGACCACCATCGTCGGCAGGACCTGCCTGGCCCGAAGCTCGACGACGATGTCCTTGATGATGATGGCTCGCAGACCCGGCCACAACGCTCTCAACTCATGCTCCTTGCATAGGATAAATAGTCGCCAGCGAAACGCTCGGAATCGATCTGGTCCTTCATCATGTCGAGAATAAGGACGCCCTTGTCCAGAATAACGACGCGGTGGCCGCAGCGCAGCCCCATGCGAGTGTCGTGGGTCGTCATGAGGATCGTTCCCCCGCCGCGTATGAACTGGTCGAAGATCGCGACCAGCCGCTCCGAAACATCAGCATCCAGGCCGGTAAACGGCTCGTCCGCCAGAAGCACGACGGGTTTGTGCAACAGGGCCCGGGCAATCGCCAGTCGCTGCAAGAGACCGCGGGAGAGAATCCCGGCCCGGTCGTGCCGGAACGCGGTCAGCGCCGTGCCGGCCAGGAGTTCCTCAATTCGTGCAGCACGATCGGCCACGCCGTACAAACGCGCTGCAAACGTGAGATTCTCGAAAACCGTCAGCTCCGGGTACACCATGCTCGCGTGGGAAATCACGCCGAGCTGCTGTTTGGCGGCTTCCGCCTGCCGGCGAATGTCCAATCCGTTGATAACCACGGCGCCGCTGTCAGGACGAAGCAGCCCGGCGACGATCCGCAGCAGCGTGCTCTTGCCTGCGCCGTTGATTCCGCACAGGCAGACGGCCTGGCCCATCGGCACGGCAAGGTCGATGTCCCTCAACACGGGCCTTGTCACGAACGTCTTGCTGACACCGTGTACGCTCAACGCCATGCCTGTCAGATCATCTTTTGCCCCAATCCCGTGCATGTCGTCACCCGGACCCAATGGATGGGGAACGAAGGCGCAGCAGAGCGATGACCACAATCACCGCAAACACCACCACCAGAATGATCCAACTGTATGAATCCGAGCGCTTCACGTTGAACCCGGAGACCTGAAAGGCGATCTGATCGCCCGGCTCGGCATTGGCCCGCCGATAGTACTCTACCGGAATCCCGTCGGCGTTGGTGAGTTGGCCAGCGGGCTCGCCGAGCTCTTCAAGCCGGCCCTGGCCCTGTTCCCAGAAAATCATAAGCTCGGAGGTCGGCAGCGTGATCTCCTTAGAGACGCTCATCGGGCTGCGGTCGATATCGAGCTTGTAGGAGAAGGCGACATCATACTTGCCCGGCGGCACAGCCAGGATATCATGGAACCCCTCCGCCGTCACGACCATCGCCTCCTCTTCGAGGTAACTGGACACCGTCAGGTCTTTGAAGCCCTTCGGCAGGCGGACCGCAATGACAATCGGCCTGTTCTGGTCGTCTCTTCGTGCGCCCGTGATCGCCATGTCGGACGGGTTGCTCAGTTGCACGTACTCCTTGAATTCCAGCGACGCGGACTGGACCCGGAGCATGATATGATGCACGCCGATGGACAGCTTCGACGTGTCGGTGGAGACATCGAACACGATTACACTCGCCGAGGCTTCCCCGGAGGCAGAGGTGAGGAGCACGGGCTGGCTGTTGAAGGCCATGTTCTGGTGTTTGGCCCGAGCGACGACAGCCATGCCCTGCCCCGCCGGAACGTTCTCAAAGACGGCCTTACCATCTGGCCCGGCTTTGGCCGACCGTGTCTCGATCTGCTCCTGTCCCCGGTAAAGCAGGAGCTGGATCTCGTCCCCTTCCACAGTCGCTCCCTTCGCGGTGCCGTTCGTGACCGCCACCGTGACCTTGGCCTGTGGTGATATCTCTGCGCCGTTGCCCGGCGCCGGAATCAGGAGGGCCATGAAAACCGTTGTTATCCAAACGTGTCTCACAATGACTTCCTTTGTCTATTGCCTTGACGTTGTCGTTTCGCCAGCAGCGGCCAGAGCACAAGAGCTACGCACACAAGTAACAGAATCCATTTCAGGCCGATCATTCTTCACCTCTCTCCCCTTGAGAAGCCTCTTGCCGACGTCCGGCGGCCGCGGCAACCACCAGCGCCGCTCCGACGACCATCAGGCCGCTGCCGATCCAGAGCCAGTTGATCAGCGGCTTGACGAGGATCGTCAGATTAATCAACTTCGTGGCTCTGTCAACATCGCCCAGCGCCACATAAAGATCGCTCGCCAGCGTCCGTCGAACACTCACTTCGCTGGTGGGCCTCTCCGATTTCGGATAGAAGGCAAGGGCGGGCCGAAGCGTGGCAATCTGTTTCTGTCCTCTGCTCACAGAGACCTCGGCCTTGACCGCCGTGAAATTCGGGCCGTGCTCGGCGCCCAGATCGTTGTACGTAAGCTCGAACTTGCCCACCTGGACCTGCTGGCCGGGTCGCAGGGCAATCTCTTTCTTGACGTCAAACCCGCCGGAACCGGCAATGCCGACGAAACCGAGCAGCACCCCGATGTGGACAATCCTCGCCCCATACCATCGCAATGTCGATGACAAACGAGGGGCCGCGGCAGAGGTTCGCCGGCGGATGTTTCGCTCGACAAGATCCGCGGCCAGATTCAACCCGACGAATGCGCAGGCGACAAGGTATGCGACGGCCAGATTACCCGCGAGTCCCCAGATCACCGCAGTGGCGATGCCAACAAGGACCGCCCCGACCAATCGCCAGCTCCTGCCAAGCCCGTGGTGAATCAGATGCGGACAAACGCCAAGCAGAAGCAAGAGCACCAGGCCGCCGGGAGACGTGATTTTCGTGAAGTATTCCGGCTTGAGTGTGATCGGGTCCTTGTTGATGAACTTACTCACGGACGGGAGTAACGTGCCCACTTTGCTGACGAGCGCGCTTAAGAACGGGAACAGCGTGCCCACGAGGATGACGAACGTCAGCAGCAGCAGCAGCCAGTTGTTCCAGACGACAAATCGCGAGCCGCGGCTGTCAGCTTGCGCTTTCGACATGTCCTGTCGATAGCGACGAAGGAACAGAAAGCCCGCGATCACTCCGAGCAGGGCCATGAGCACGAGGAACAGGATGCCCAGCCCCGGCTCGGGGAAGGCGTGAACGCTCGATACGAGGCCGTACCGCGTCAGGAACGTCCCGAAGATGCACAGGCTGAACGTCACGATCGCCAGGACCATGAACCACGTCGCGGTCCTGGAATTGGCCCGGTAGGTCCGTGCGCAGTGCAACAACGCGGTCGCCGTAAGCCACGGCATCAGAGAGGAGTTCTCCACGGGGTCCCACGCCCAGTAGCCGCCCCAGCCAAGCTCCTCGTACGCCCACCAGGCCCCTAGCCCGATGCCGACGGTCAGGAATATCCAGGCGATCAGCGACCAACTGCGGGCGC
>Ga0214473_10004337_pt1 | contig 17059 bp, 13 predicted proteins | sample RVTome_7_FD_203509 | JGI IMG/M metagenome (GOLD analysis project Ga0214473, IMG submission 203509) | Soil microbial communities from uranium-contaminated site in the Upper Colorado River Basin, Wyoming, United States - RVT98D197 | ecosystem: Environmental > Terrestrial > Soil > Contaminated >... | reverse complement strand
AGCTTCTTAGGACATCCGCGTCCGTCGCTTTCTCTCCCACCTTTCCTTTTCGAGATTCGATGTTTTCGACTTCCACGCTGCCGTCTTTCTTAATCGTGTAGCGTTCCACCCAGGTGCGCGTGAAGAAAGGCTCCTTGGGCACGTTGTTCTCGGTCTTGCACGCCTCTACACACCTGCCGCAGCCGATGCACTTGTCGATGTCGATGCCCATTCCGTAGAGGTGATTCGCCGGATCGTATCCTTCCGTGGCAGGCTTGGCATGGCCCTCCTTGACGAAATGGCGGAACAATCCCGCGGCGGGGATGAACACAATGGCTTTTTTAAGGAACTTTCTTCTATCGATCATCTTTTTGTCGCGCTCCTTTCGGGAAGATGCGGATAGTGGCACTCCCAACAGAGGAACCTCTCCCCATGTGAAGCGAAATCTATCTTCGGCGCATCTTTTCGGTCCGCTTCTTTCGCATGGCACTTGGCGCAGAATTCCCGGGTCTCAGGTTTTGTCGGGGCCACGCTTCTGGGGCTTATCTTATGCTTTGCCGGAGCGGTGTGACATGTGGTACAGCCAATCAGCGCATGGGGCGAAGCGCTCTTGATATTCGCGATCTGGGCATGACAGGCAGAACACTCGCGCGGAGCCTCGGGCGGCACCGGATCATGGGGGCTATGACAGGTAGTGCAAGGTTTGAGCGGATTGTGAACCACCGGATTAATCTGCGGAAAACCGGTGGGCCGTGAGGGATCATACGCATGGCAGAAGACGCAGAATTCCCGTCCCCTGGGAGCGGAAGGCTTGTTCGCGGGATTTTCTATGTGCCCTTGGGCGGCCCCGTGGCATGTTTCACAATTGACGTTCTTATGATAGCCCTTGCTTTTTTTTGCCATTTGGTCGATGTGGCAGGTGCCGCAAACCGTCGCCCCAGCGAAGGCAATGTTTTTTGCGACTTCTCTTTCGACCGTGGAACGATGATGAAATTGCATATTGAACAGAGAGGGCGGAAGGATGACAAATCTGGCCGCGATAACCGCCGCGATGATAATGGCGATGACGACGGCGAGTCTCTTTATCTGCTCTGGAATCTTTTCCAACACCAGTTTCCCTCCTACGCAGGTTTTCGCACGGTTCCTGACTACACTCTTACTAACTTAACCTTCAGGCAGTTCGGGCAATGGATTTTCCATAGACGCGGCTACGGAGCTGCCTCCCTCGCGCAACAGTCCCACTCCTATGACCGTAGCTGCGAGAGCCGTCTTGAGAAAAGTTCGCCGCTCTTCGCCTTTGCTTCTAGTCTTTAAGTTCTTCATGCTTCCCTCCTCGAAAGCCCGCAAGACCGTCATTCCCCCTTTTCTTTTGGGTTGCTGAATTCTTGAAGAGAAAACTTAGAAAACTGAAGCGTGAGGCAGTAGCATTGGAAATTTTGTACTGCTCTCCTTCCTCCAACGCGATACTGTCCCCAGGCATGAGATCATGAGTTTGATTCGCGACTTGGAAAACCGGGCTCCCCTCGATGACGAAATGGATCGCAGGGAAGATGCCAATTTCACGATCGTCCAGAGCGCTTCCCGGATCCATATCGATGCGCAGAATCTCCCACGAATCCCGTTCATAGAGGACTCTGACACAGACCCCTCGATATTGGCGCGACCGCAAAGACTCCTCCCGTCGCAGTGTTTTAAGCTTCCTGTCGGCACTGATTTTCTTGCCTTGAGATTCCATCAGCCTTCTCAACGCAGGTATATGGCAAAGCGAGTGCCAGGAAATTTGAGGCGGTGGCGGAGACGTAAATGACTAATTTAATGGCGATATTGTCGCGCCGGGTGGGTTGAACAGCGGGGCGGCACACATCTCAATAGTGCAAATTGCAATGAGTATTTCTAATCCACTGAATCTGCATGCATTTTTATGATTGCAATTTGCAATGCAATTTCAATTTGCAACGCTACAGCATGCACAGAAGACCTGTCGGGGATCACCGCCCACAGCTAGGACTCGGTCTGTAGCTTACGCCAGATGGTCGAAGGAGAAATTCCAAGAATTTCTGCGGCCTTGACTCTGTTGCCGTCACAGGTGATCAGGACCTCTTTGATGTAGTCTAATTCCGTCTCCCCCAAGGTCTTAAAGACTCTTGCGGGAGACGGAGCGCGTTGTGTCATTTCCGAGCGCAGCTGCGGGGGAAAATGGCTTGTACGAATCATTTCACCGGGATTGGCGAAGATTAACGCCCTTTCTACGGTATTCTTTAACTCCCTCACGTTTCCCGGCCAGTCATAGGCCGTCATAAGGCTGAGGGCTTCTTCGGAAAAGTCCGCCACCGGCTTTTTCATCTCCGTTGAGAAGACCTTGAGAAAATGGCGCGCCAGTATGGGGATATCGACCTTGTGGTCCCGTAAGGGAGGAATCGCGATATGAACGATATTAAGGCGGTAAAACAGATCCTCGCGAAAGCGTCCTTCATAGATCTCGGTGCTCAAATCCTTGTTGCTTGCGGCGATGACCCTGACATCAACCGGAAGCTCTTCTTCCGAGCCGACTTTTTTGACTCTTCTCTCTTCGAGCACTCTGAGAATCTTGGCCTGCATTTCCAGCCTCATGTCCCCGATCTCGTCGAGGAAAAAACTCCCTCCGTTGGCGAGCTCGAAACTACCGCGCTTGGTGTAAATGGCCCCGGTAAACGCTCCTTTCTTGTGGCCGAACAGTTCGCTTTCTAATAGATTTTCAGGGATAGCCGAGCAGTTCACGGTCACGAAGGGGGCATTGGCGCGGGGACTGCGGAAATGAATCACGCGGGCGACAACCTCTTTGCCGGTTCCGCTCTCTCCGGTAATCAGCACGGAAGAGTCCGTTTCAGCCACTCTTGCGGCGAGATCGAAGACCTGCTGCATCGCTTGGCTCTTACCAATCATCACATCCCGGCCATTGAGCTGCTTGAGTTCGCCTTTGAGATAGAGATTTTCATCCGCCAGTCGCCTCCGCTCTAAGGCGCGCTCGACAAGAAAACGGATATGCGTCGGCGAAAAAGGCTTAGCGATATATTCCTGCGCTCCCTTTTTCATGGACTCGACCGCCGATTCAATGGAAGCAAAGCCAGTGATCATGAGCACCACGATGCTCGGGTCATATTCCTTAATCCGATCGAGAAGTGTAACTCCATCCATCCCCGGCATCTTGATATCGCAGATCACCATGTCAAAGGAACTCTTATGGATCATTGCTAAGGCCTGGCCCGCCTGAAGACTCGTTTCGACGACGTAACCGATCCTGTCCAGCGCTTTTCTCACCGCCTCGCAGATGCGCTCTTCGTCATCTACGACAAGGATGCGGCCCTTTATTTTTTTCTCTCCTGTTTCCATAACGCGACGCTTCACAGGACGGGGTAGCGAGTGCTGAGGTCGGATGGGTTCAGCACTAAGTCCTCATCATCGCTCCGTCCTTTTGGCTAGCCCCCGTTCAGGGGCAAAAAAAGACGCACCGTTGTCCCCGGTGTCCCCGATTCGCCAGTTCTGGCCTCCTGTGCGGTTAGACTTTCCACTGCAACGCTGCCGCCATGTTCCTCCATAATTCCATAGGCGATAGAAAGTCCCAAACCCGTTCCCTCCGACTTGGTGGTAAAAAAGGGGTCGAAGATCTTGCCTCGAATCTCTGTTGCAATGCCAGGGCCGGTATCTTGCACGGCAATCTCCGCGAAGCTTTCCCGAACCCCGGTTCGAACCGTCAAACTTCCACCCTGAGGCATGGCTTGAATCGCGTTAACAAAAATATTCATGAGCACCTGCTGCATCCGGTCTGGATCACACGGCACCTGCGGCAGTTGGGGATAAAGCTCCGCAAAAAGTTCAATGCCGGAAAGTTTCAGTTGATGGGACATCAATCCGACAGCTTTCCTCACCACCTCGTTCAGGTCGCATGAATGGATGTCCAAGACATGGCGCCGAGAAAAATCTCTGAGATCGTCAATGATTGTTTTGCAGCGGACCGTGTCGTCACTGATACGCTTGAGTTCTTCCTGAAGTTCCGGTTGATTCCCGGTCTCCTCCATCAGCAAGTTAATATTCATGAGGATGCTGGTCAGAGGATTATTTAACTCGTGAGCGACGCCCGCAGCGAGAAGGCCGATCGAAGCGAGCTTCTCTGATTGGAGCAGGGACTCTTGGGCTTGCTTAAGCTCGGCTGTTTTCGCCTGCACCATTTTCTCCAGATGGCCCCGGTGCTGTTGAATCTCTTGAGCCATGGCGTTGAAAGATTGAGCCAATTCGCCGATCTCATCTTTTTCCACAATCGGCACCCGATATGCCGAATCGCCCTCCATGACATGCCGTGTTCCCACAACCAGCTCCCGAACCGGTTTTAGCAGCCGGCGGGATATGAAATAGGCTATTATAATGGCCACTGCAACAACTGAAAACATGCTGGCGAGCATCAGTCGCCGCACGCGCTGGTCCACCTCCTCGGACTTCCGTTGAAGAGATTCTACGCGGAGGAGCAGCGTGGAGGACATTCGTTCCAACCGCTGGTTGGCCTCTTGACCAAGCCGGTGGACCTCGCGGAGCAGTTGGAACTTATCCGCTCCTGTGCCAGGTTCGCCGGCGTTCATGAGCATTGTGCCGCGGTCTTTGATCCCCTGAACATAGGGAACCAAACTTCGCGCCATCTCGCTTGGCTGCCGCGTGGCCCCGTGGCAGGTTGCGTCGGCACAACTGGCCAAGCGAACCTCGACTTGACCGATCAAGGAAACAAAAGACCGATCTTCTTGGCTTCTGCCGGAGATCACAAACTCGCTCAACGGAGTGACTATTCTCCTGAACGCAGCTTCCAAGGCTCGGACGGCCTCCAGAGAGCGACTAATCTCGTGCAGTTGACGGTTTACCTGGGTCAGGCCGCGCAACGCGTAAAAGCTGATTCCACCCAGGATCGCAACTGATGGAATGGAGACGACAAGGAATCCGAGGATAAGCTTGACCGACAGAGAAAGATTGGCCCTTGACGCGAGACCAAGCAAGTTTCCCTCACCTGAGGAAGCAAGATGAATCGAGGCTACCAAGAACGCGAGATCAGGTCAAAGATACGCCGCTAATGTAATTAGTCATCTACACTCATGATTTCTTGTTCGCCGGCCGAAACGGATGGCAATCTCGGCAGGCCGTTTGCGGGTTGTGGTTCGCCTTATCGGCATGGCAGCCCAAACAAATCTCCCTTTTCGCCACTTGCCACTCATGCTTCTCCGCCGTCGAGCCATCCAGACTGAGGGCGATGCTCTCGACGCCGGCAGCTCGAAAGCGTTTCAGCACCTCTGCTGTCAGCGCGTTGGTGCCGCTGGGGGCGATGGAGATGGTCAAGCCGAGCCTGCTTCCGTATTCGATGAGTGAAAAGAGATCCGGCCGCTTGAGCGGATCGCCGCCGGTCATCAGGAGGTGCGGTCCGCGGCCGCCGAAGGCGCGGATCCTTTCCAGCAAACTCTCGCCCTCGATCGTGCTCATCTCTCTCCGGTCTCTCTCCGGGTTCGCCTCCGCGCGGCAGTGGCGGCAAGCGAGATCGCAGGCCCTGGTCATCTCCCAGTAGACGAGAAAGGACGCTTGAGAAAAAACAAAGCCGCTCGATTCGCGTCCGCTCCGGTCCCCATCGGTTCGTCCTGGATAACTCAAAATATTACCAGCTTTGCCATACGAAAAACCTTGGTGCAGCGCCTTCATCTCTTCTGTTCTCCGCGCGGGGATCACCGGCCGCGGCCTAGTTCCCAGTCTTGAGCCGAGTCAGCTCGGCATCCAAATCTCGAATACGATGCGACATCTGCTCCACGACCCGAAAAGCGAGGGACGGATCCTCGTGCACCCTGCGGAGGAAACTCTTTCTGTCCACGGTGAGCACCCGCGCCTCGCCGAGCGCGCGCACCGTCGCTGAGCGGACCTCGCGGTCGAACAGCGCCATCTCGCCGAAGAAATCCTTTTCGTGCAGCACCGCCAGGCGGACCTCCCGCTGCTTGTCGTTCACTCTAAACACCTCCACCTCCCCGGCTTGGATGACAAACATGCAATCCCCCGCTTCCCCCTGGCGCACGATCACTTCACTGTCACGGTACGTTTTGCCCAACGCGCCCGTTTCCATGAGATCCTCCATTGATCGTCTTGTCCCAATAGTCGACGGCTACGGACCATACCAAGCCGGCCAGAAAAGCGGGATGAAGGGTGCGCAAGAGAATATCCTTATATGGAGCGCTGCCGGTGAAAATATCCCACAACACCATGCTCATCCGGCGTTGACCATCTCCCTGTTGTTCCTTAGAGACCATGCGCAACACGCCGCGACGATCGTGCGGCCACCTCTGAATGTGCCGGGTGACCAAAAAGATCAGCTTCCCCAAAGCGTTGTCCGTAGAAATACTGCGGCAGACGGGCCAGTAGCGGCGGCGAAAGTCCTCGCTCGACACGCCGTCGAAGACGGCGGTCAGAGCGGCCGCCTTGGCGGTGCGGTAGGCCGCGCCGATGCCGTCCTTGTACAGCCGGGTCACCCCGGCGTCGCCGATGAAGACGAGCCGGTCGGCGAAAGGCTGGACCGCGCTTTGGATATTGATTTTCGGAGAGCAATGGCAAAACTCTTTGAGCTCGCGCCAGTTAAGGGGCAAACACCGGCTCACTGCGGGAGCGGCGAGGAAAGCCTCCACGAGCGCCGCATCGATCTCGCCGAGAAGCACCAGCGTGACGTAGTCCCCTTTGGGGATCAAGGCGGCGAATTCCAGCCTGGGCATGTTGAGGAGAAAGACATGCATCGCACTGCCCAGATGCTTCTCGATCATCTCCCGACCGAGGTAGAGCTCCCGGATATAGGTTTTCGCGGTTTGCGGGGCCTTATAACCCAACCTCAGCTCTTCGAAAATTTTAAGCGTGCCGCTGTTGACTCCGGTTCCCACCGCAAGCAGATCGTACGTTTGGGACAGGCCGCCGCGAGTCTTGACCTGCGGCTTGCCGTCCTGCCACGCAATGCCGTCCACTCTTTCCCGCGCCACGCGCGCGCCTTTCTCTGTGGCCAGCTCGAGCAGAAAGCCGTCGAGACTGCGCCACTTCTTTTCCTTTATGGTGCGCGGGCCGCTGCCCCGATGGACCGCCGCGATTCTTTTCTCGTGCAGCGGCGTATCGATCCGGACGCTCCCTTCCTCCATGTGCAAGACGTAAGAGTCGATTCCTCTCTGGACCACTGTAGTGGGCAAATTAATCCCCTCGACCGTCAGAGCTTGCACCAGCGACTCCGAGATGATTCCGCCGCACATGTTGCAACCCTGGGGAGCCGGAAGGGAGAAATCCCTCGGCTCGTAAATATCGACCTGGAGATCCAACCCCATCCTCTGCGCCGTCTGCAGCAGGAAGTAGCTGAAGAAAGAGCCCGCCGGCGCGCCGCCGATCACCGCAACGCGCGAGCCGTCCTCTAGTTTAAGGTCGTGGAGGCTTTCTTCTCCAGGCGCAGCGGGCATAGGCCTAAGCATCCCACTTCCTTGCGCGACCACTCTCAATATGATTTGGATTTGCCATGACTCACCCAGCCTCCGCTCTGCACCCCTCTTTTTACATTTTTACCAGCTTTACCTTCGTGTCATAAAAGACCGTGCTCCCGCCGGTGAGGTCGGAGAGGCAGGTGTTGGGGATATAAGGATCGGTGCGGAAAGCGGCGTTGGCGTGGATGCCTTTACCCCGCCTCGAATCACCCGCGACCTTCTTCCCATCGATAACGACATCCTGCGCTCCATAGGCCCAATGGCCATGTCCGAGCGAGTAAGCCGCCACGCCAGGACGGATCCCCTGAATGACTTTGATCTTGCCGACCATCGGAATCTTCTTGCCGTTCTTAAGATCCCATTCGCCGTTGAGATTCGTGGCCGAGACGACCTTCACCTTCTGGCCCTCCTTGAATTCGAGTCGGTCGGCGTCGCGCTTGTTGATCAGGATCGCATTCTCGGGGAGCAGCGCGAGCAGCCAGTAGTCGGCCACGGTCCGCGACTTGGTGTGCGAGATTTCGCGGTAGGTGATGAGGTTCAGATCGTAGCCGGCCTTCTCGTCTTGAATCGGCCGGCCGAGGGCGTCCGCGGGCGCCGGGATGTAGCTCGCCACGCCCGAGAAATATTTTCCGGTCATGGAGTTTTTTGTCTTTGCCGTCTTCTCCTGGTAGAAGTTGATCAACGTCCCGTGCTTGTTCTTCAACTGGCCCGCGTCGTAGCCGTCCTTATACTCGTCGAAGCGTCCGCCGCGATTCAGCAGATAGACGACCTTGTTCCACCAGGGCCCCGCGATCTTCTTCCATCGGTCCGGATCGAAGACCGTTTTCGGCAGGTGTTTGCGCGAATCGACGAAGAGCTTGACCTCCCGCGCATCTGCCTCCGGCAGCTCCTGGGCGGGTTTGTCTCCGGCGGCGATGTTGGCGGCCATACGGAGGTAGAGATCTTCCGCGCGCTTGAAGTCCCGACCCTCGCCGAAGGCGTTCTTGCCGAAGCCCGGCAGCCCCATCTTCTCGGCGATGCCGAGCAGCACGGCCTCCAACGTGATCGGCATCTCTTCGCCGAAGACCTTCACCGTCTCCGTGAGCGGCGCGATCACCGGCTGGCGAACCGGCTGCACCTTCCACACCATGTTGGGATGCGATCCGGCGAACTCCCAACGCTCCAGGTAGGAGACGTCGGGGAAGATGTAATCCGCGTAGGTCGAGGTCTCGCCGATGACGATGTCGCTGGTGATGAAAAGGGGGATCTTCTTGACGTCGGCGAGTATCTCAATGTTGGTGTGTCCCGCCGGCAATGCATAGACCGGCGAGCCCATGTAGAGAAAGAGCGCCTTGATTGGGTAAGGGTAGGCGTCTCCCGAGGAGGGGATCGTCTCCTGGTAGATATCGCTCGCCAGCGGGAACCACGGGCGGGCCGCGGGATAGCCCTTGAAAATCGTCGTGTCTTCGTATTTGGCGTTGGCGCGGATGATATCGATGCCGAACGGCGTGGTCTTTCCCTCCATGAGCTTTCCGATCGGGAAGGGCTGCGCCCATTTTCCGTCGCTCCCGTCCGGCAGCTTGCCCTCGAAGGTTTTGCCGCCTCCGGCGTCGTAAATCGATAACTGGGACATGCCGCCTTGCCAGTCGTAGTTGCCGATCAGGAGATTCAGCGTGAACCAGGCAAAGACGTTGTAGAAGCCGTTGGTGTGCTGCGAGACGCCGCGGTGGATGTCCGCCGCCGCCCGCTTGCCGTGGCTGGTGAACTCGCGGGTCAGAGCGACGATGTCCGCGGCTTTGATGTCGCAGATCTTCGCCCAGCCTTCCACGCTCTTTGACGACGCCTCTTCCCAGAGGAGCTGAAAGCCGCTCTTGACCTTCACGCTCTGGATTTCGGTGTCGGCGAGGAGATCGCCCTCGACCGGGTTCTTCTCGTCGTACGGCTCGAAGGCGACCGGCTTGCCACCCGACAGCACGACGAACGGGTCGGATTCGTAGCTCTTCTCTTTCAGCGTCTTTTTGAGCTTCGGCAAACCGATCTCCGAGGCGCGGACGAAACCGCCCGGCTTGCCGTCTTTTTCGATCTTCACCAGCCAGGAGGCGTTCGACCACGTCGGTTCGTTATCCGCCTTGGCGGCTCCCTTGTTTGCGTTGCGGAGATATTTTTCATCGTGGCGTTTGTTCTCAATGACCCAACGGATCATCGCCAGCGCCATCGCGCCTTCGGTCCCCGGCTTGATCGGCACCCACTTCCACGCCTTCGCCGCGGTCTTGCTGAAGCGCGGATCGACCACGGCGATCTTCAGCCTGCCCTGCTCGATGCCATTGGCGATCCGGCTCGCGCGGTTGGTGGGACCGTAGTTTGCTTCCAGCGGCGAGGCGCCGACGAACAGGATGAACTCGCTCTTCTCCGTGTCCGCCTGCCAGTAGAATTTTTTCCCGCCGGTCCATTTATGCTTCAATTCTTTTTCGTCGAGCAGATACTGCTCGCTCATCGCCTTACCGGTGAAATAGAGCGAGCCCTGGCAGACGGTGGTGTGGCCGTGAGCGTTGATCGAGCCGAAGGCGTCTTTGGTGAAACGGCCCACGAGATCGCCCCGGCCTCCCTTCATCCGCCCCGACATGAAAACAAACTGATTGTTTTTCGGTCCAAAGTCGGGATGGCTGGTATCGATGAGGAGATGGAGATGCTCTTTATGCTTCTCCTTGAACTCCGCCACCGTCATCTCTTTCTTCCAGATCTTTCCTGTGTCGTCGGCCATCTCTTTCGCGAGCTTGGCGTCCGTCAGCGCGCGAATGCTCTTAAGCCCCTCGATCTTGCGGCTCTCTTCGCCCGGCACGTCCTTGAAAAGCTGGCCGCCGAGGACGATCTCGCTGATCGCCTGCTCAAAGGGGATTGCCGTCCACTTTCCCTCGCCCCGTTTTCCCGCGCGCTTGAGCACCTTGACAATGCGGTAGGGATCGTAGGCGCTTTGAAGTCCCGCCTGACCCTTGGGGCAGAGCAGGGCATCCACGCTGGCCGTCTTAAATGGGGAGGTCTTGTATGAGAGATGCGGCGTCAAATTCCACGGGCTGTAGGGGCTGCCGTCGATCTTGGTGAGAATGCCGTTTTGGATCTTCGCCTTGATCCCGCACTGCGTGTTGCACTGCTGGCAGACCGAATAGAGAATCTGCTCCGCCTTGGCAAGAGTGTAGTCCGCATTAGGCGTCAGATAATCACCCTGCCCGTAAGCGAGAGTCTCCAAGAGGCCCGGGATCTGTCCGGCCACCGCCGCGCTGCCGCCGAGCAGCGCCGCGCTCTTCAAAAAGTCTCTGCGGGTACAGGGAAATTTTCCATCGCCCGCCACGCTCGAATAAGGCTGCGGAGTTTGCTTTGTCTTCATGCCCCGCCCCCTTCCCGTAACGGCTCCAAGCGCGCGCTTGAAGCCTCCCCAGGTGGCGCGCGCCGGCCATCCACAAAAGACAGCTTCTCGATTGCAATCAAAAATACCAGAGCAGCCGCGGCGACTACGCCGATGGCGACCAGCCACTCGGTCAGACTGGGAAAATAGACAACGGACAGTCTGGCGTGAACGAACGCTTCCGGCAAAGCCCGGAAGTCGGGAACAGCCAAACCTAGATAGACGAAATTTTGCTTGGTGCCGGCGAGGCCGATGGCAATGAAGAGACCGGCGGTCCCGAGGTTGGCCGGTTTGCCATCGCACGGCGGAACAAGCAAGAGGATCGGGAGCACAAGACCGATGCCGATTTGACCAAGCCAGAACAACCACCAATAAGAGCCGAAAAGCATCAGGTTGTAGGTCTCGACGATTGCCGGCGTCGAAGAGTAGCTGGTGACCGAAAACTCGGCGAATTCGATATAGAGATTCAGCGCCAGGAAGCCAAGGACAAGGTATCGTAAAAACTCAACCTGCCCATGATGTTCCTGATCGGCCTGCCAGCGCCGGAAGGCGACGGTGCTAAAAGCGACGATTCCCGCTCCCGAGAGAAACGCTGAAAAGAGAAAACGAATCGGCTGAACGCCGGAACTCCAGGCGGCTTTGGAGCCCAGCACGCCAAAGAGAGCGCCTTCGCCCCCGCCAAAGGTGATGACTAGAATTAAACCTACGACTGACAATGGCTTCAGCCAACGCTGCTTCTTCTTAGCGAGGGCGTACAGCATCGCCAGCAGCACCAGCGCATAGAGCGTATAAATCCAAACCATCCAGGCAAGAATGGATCGAGGATTGGCGAAGGTGTAAAGCCTCCAGAAACGGTCCATGTGGCCCAGGTCGGCCAGAACGAGGACGAGGCCCGCCCCGAGAGTCGTCAGGGCGACGAGCAAGGCATAGACGCTCGCGCGCCTTAGCGCGCGAATCCCCAGCGCGTAATGCAGAAAGACGATCAGGAAGGCGCCGCCGGAGAGGCCCACCAGATAAATATAGAGCCCAACCCAAATGCCCCATGGAATGTAGCTTCCGAAATTAAGACTGAGCTTGCCGGTGGCAAGCCGATCCCAGGCACCGATCGCGCCCAAAACAACCAGCGCGATCAGGAGCGGAATAAGCACCTTGGTGGTTCTCAGCATGGCCGATCCTCCTACACGCGGTAGTAGACCTTGGGCTTGGTGCCCAACTCTTCTTTGAGCCGCATGACATTGGGCTTGGCGATCAGTTCGGAAACCAGACTCTCCGGATCGTTCGTGTCGCCGAAGTAGGTCGCATAGCCGACGCAAGTGGTTACGCATGCGGGAAGCATCCCGGCCTCTAACCGATGGATGCAGAAGTGGCACTTTCTTGCGTTGCCCACGGGAGACTTGTTTCCCGCTCGGTTCCACTCTCGTCCGTATTCAAAGTTGGGCTGCGTTTCGTACGCTTCGACTTTTGGAGTTCCAAGCGTGAAGAACTCGCCGAAGTCCGCCGTGCGTGCGCCGTAAGGGCAGGCGGGCAGGCAGTAGCGGCAGCCGATGCACTTGTTGTAGTCGATCTCCACGATTCCGTCCGGACGCTTGTAAGTCGCCTTGACGGGACAGACGGGTACGCAGGGAGGGTTGTCGCATTGCATGCAGGGGCGGGGAGTGAAACGCCGCGTGACGTTGGGATATTCACCGAACTCCTCGTCCAGGACCGGTCGATAAACGACGCCCGGAGGAAGCTTGTTCTCCGCGACGCAGGCGATGGTGCAGGCGGAGCAGCCGATGCACTTGCTGAGGTCGATCACCATGACCCAGCGCCTCTGCTCAATCGGCTTTTTGAGCGCGCGGCGGAGTTCTCGTTGCATGCGCAGCAAGAGACTCTCACCTTCAGGAAGCTCCGGCAAAGCTTTTTCGGCTTTTTTTGCTTCCGCGCCTTCGGCTTTAGCCGAGAGCCCACCCGCGATGGCTGTAGCCGCCAAAATCGACTTCAGAAAGTCCCGTCGCGCGCTGGTATATTTTTGAGTATCTCTGCTTTTCATGACCGGCTCCGTAACTCGCCTTATCTTAAGACCACTATCCAAGACCTCCCGCCACTAACCAATTTGAGCGGCTGCTCCCGTCAAATCCCGCTAGCGCCTCTTGCATCCTTCGCAAAGCTGCGGTGAGTAATTTTTATGCCGCAACAGTTGAACAAGGAATTTTTTCAGAGGGATATCTATGCACCACAAACCGCCTTGATCGTCCGTGGGCCATTTGTAGCCGGCGTGGACACGCAAAGGCCCAAAATCATGGCTGAGAACTGCATAGGGAAAAAGATCCTGATGCTTCTCGCCGGTGATGTTAGCGACCCCAACGCTTGTCGCGGTAGTCCCCTTGATCAGTTCCAAGCGGTATTTGGCTTGTCCCGCCGGTTTGCTAGTCGGACCGAACTGACCGTCGCCCCCGACCTCTAGGCTCTGGCGAAAGCCAGCAATTTGAAAGTCGGCCAGCCCGAACCTTGCGCCAAGGAAATGGACGGGCGATCTCTCATCAGCGTAAGTGGAAAACTGTTGCAGGACCAGGACATTGAGGGGGGCTACGTCAGCTGTGGGGATGTTGTTTAATCCTGTGGGAGTTGACCAAGACTCATTGAGACCGACGAAACCACAGAAAGTGACGATCGCCAGTGCAATTAGAATTGCCTTTGTCACCCTCTTTCCCTTCCTATGTTGTAACAGGATCTGGACGGGGCGATGACAGTGCTATTTGCAATCCTTTTGAAGCCCGCGGCCTAACGCTCTCTTGCAATACGCAATTATCAGGCCGTCGAAGTTAGAGATTAGAATAGCTAACGACCCCAGAGCCGGTCTTTACGATTGAACCGCGAAATCAAGAAATTTTGCAATGAATATAAAGAATTCCGCCAACCGCTCCCATCAAATATCGGACAGGAGCTGTGGGGGAAACACAAACGATTCCGTTTCGAATCGAACTTTGTTTTCCAGAAAGTTGGAACGATCTTACATAGTGTTTCCGCCATAAGAATTCTTGTTTGCGTCGTTTTTTCTGATCTCAAGAAACAGGCGACGGCCTGCTACTAAAAAACTCCGCCGGAACTTATGTTCGGCAGAAAAAGGTGAGAGCGGCAGATGGCCTGTTCCCCACGCAAAAAATAATTCCTCCCTCGGACAGCCTAGAGTTAAAACGACAGCACCGCGTCCACTTGAAAGCGGGACAGTGTGGGATTATGAAAGCCCACAGGCCGGTCGATGAAGTTAACAAAGTGATTCTTGGCCGAAAGAGCTAGTCTTGGCAGAAAGACGTATTCCAGGGTGATAAAGTGGCCCATCACGTTTGTGCCGCCACTCTTGCCAAAATCACTGTAGCTAAAGACTGACGGAACAGCATCGGTCTCTGTCCGGGCAAGGGTATACGTAAAACGGAGGTCGCCTCTGCTTGCCACCCGGTCAATCCTGAATTCCAACCAGACGCCGGTGTCCTTTTTTGTCGCTGACTGCGCGTCGTGGGCTAGGTCGAAGAAGAAGCTAAGAGGCCACGATTGGAAGGGAGTCGGCAGATCGAGTTGAGCGCCTAGGCCAAGGATGTTGAACCCCCCGAGAAAGCCGGCGATGCAGCCGGGAGCGGTAAACGGGCTCGACCAGGAAGTGGGGCTCACAGGCGCTCCTCCGGCGGTGGCGCCACTGAAACGCCGCACGTTGTTGGTGATCAGTCGGGAGCTATTGGAGTTGCGTTCTCTGGCTATGACATCCAATCTCTGGAATCCATAATTGGCGATGGCCAGGGTCAGTTTGGACCCTGAAGTGGGGGCCAATTGTACTTGGACTTGTCCACCGACCATCCAGGCATCAGTAGAATTAAAGAGGTTTGTAGCACTTGAAGAGCAACGATTTTCGGCCAGACGATTGACCAAACATCTACATGACCGTACCTAAATTCTGAAGTGGCTCTTTCTGACGATTAAAAAGGTATCGAAACGCATTCAAACGACACATTCCATCACGACGTCTTGGCCGCCGGCCGAAACGGATGGCAATCTCGGCAGGCTGTTTGTGGATTGTGGTTCGCCTTATCGGCATGGCAGCCTGAACAAATTTCCCTCTTGGCGACTTGCCACTCATGGGGAACATGACAAGTCGTGCAGTCGGCGGCGGCGTGTGTCGCCTTAAGATGCAGCTCTACTCGGTTCGGATGACACGAAGCGCAGGGTTTGACCGGCTTAAGGTACTGCTCCTTAAGATGGCAAGTTGAACAAGGAAGAGACGCCATGGGTGCGCCTGTGGGCTGCACGTGACAGGTAGTGCACTCTCGCACCATGCCTCTTCCCCTCGTGTGACATTGATTACAGCTCAGCACCGCATGCTTTCCCAACATCGGCCACGGATGCTCGAATTTCTCAGCGGCCGCGACATCGGTGGGTTTTGGCACCGCGCTTTCCTGGTCGATGATCGTGTGGCAGAGCTGACAATCCCTGCCTAACACTTTGCCTTCCCCGCTCACATGGTTTCCTTCGTGGCAGCGAAAGCAACCCGGGTATAGTGTATGGCCGATGTTGTCAGGATGGGTGCGCCAGTCTACTTTCATCTCAGGAAAGATGTTGGTCTGATAGATTTTTTGCACCTCCGCGATCGCCTTCTTGATCGCTTCGCGCCGGGTCTTGTGAATCTTCGGGTATTGCTTGACGTAGAAACTATCGATCGAGGTGGCGATTCCCTCCCTAGCTTTTTCCTTGTCCGGGTATATTTGGCTTAACGCGTGCACAGCCTCTCTCTTGATGTAGGGCAGGGTCGAATCGACGAGGCCGGTGAGAAGGGCCAAATCCATCGCGCCATCCGGATCGCGGAAGATATGGCTCGGGCGGTTATGGCAGTCTATGCAATCCATCCGGCGTAACTCGATCTTCTTCATTTGCTCGGGGGTGAGGGAAACGGAACGATCGAAATACTCAGTGATCCTTCCTTGGTTGTCTTTGATCCTCACCCAGGGAATCTTTTGCCGCTGCGGATCGGTGGCGCCGTACCACACCTCGTTGGCAATATTCATGTGCCAGTGGATTCCGGCGGTGATGCCGGTGGTGGGGCTGCCTCCACCGATGCGCAACAGGCTTCTAATTTGCCGTACGCTGTTCTTCTCGTCGTGGCTAAATCGGGTGATGACCTTCAATTGGGCGCCGAAGAATTTTTCCGGCCAGTGACACTGTTCGCAGGTTTCCTGGGCGGGTCGAAGATTGTGAACTGGCGTCGGAATCGGGTGCGGATATTTATTAAAAAGAACTGAATAAATCTGGTAAGCCCCGGCCAACTTGGATCGAACATACCAGCCCGCTCCCGATCCCACATGACATTCGGCGCAGGTCACGCGGGCATGGGGAGATTCCTTGTAAGCGGTGTGCTCCGGCTCCATGGGTGTATGACAAAGCTCGCCGCAAAACGTCACCGACTCGGTAAAATGATAGGCCTGGTAGCTGAGCGTGGAAACGACACCAATCAGCAGAACGGATGACACCACGACAAAGAAAAAAAGCCCGCGGGTTTTCGGTTCATTCAAATCGATCCGGGGATAAGGCGGCAGATCGCCGCCCTTGACCCGTCGCCATCGCTCCAACAAGGCGCCGATTGGAATGAGGAAAACGCCCAGCAGAAAAAGCCCGGGATAGATCATGTAAATGAAAATGCCGAGGTAGGGGTTGGCCCTTCCCATGATCGCTTCGATCGATAATAAGAAGATCACCGAGAAAAGACTGAACAGAACCAGCCCCATGCCTACGAGACTCAAAGGATGGCGCAGATAAGCACGAATATGACTGTCAACCAAGGTGTTCGCCCCTTTCCATAGGTAGTTTTTCCCTAAACAATAGGCTCTTTATTCTCACTTTTTGGGTCTTTTCCGAATCGATTTTCTCCGCGAGATTAGTTAGATTGGAAACGAAATCAAAAGGCCGATCAGACCTAGAAGGAGGAACAAAGTCATGAAACGTTACCACGGTCATCATCGAGTCGAGGCGGGTTTTTATTGGACTCCCGCGCGATGGGAGATCATCACCATTCCGAGGGAAGGCGGCATGCTTCCCGGCAGCGAGGAGGTCACTTACGTCAGGCTCCCCGTAACGCTGGTGATGCTTGTCGGCGCGACGCTCGGCGCCGCTTATGTGATCTTTCTCCCCTTGATCGGATTTGTGATCTTCTTTGGCTTTGCCGGCAAGAAACTCTGGC
>Ga0214473_10004336_pt1 | contig 17059 bp, 13 predicted proteins | sample RVTome_7_FD_203509 | JGI IMG/M metagenome (GOLD analysis project Ga0214473, IMG submission 203509) | Soil microbial communities from uranium-contaminated site in the Upper Colorado River Basin, Wyoming, United States - RVT98D197 | ecosystem: Environmental > Terrestrial > Soil > Contaminated >... | reverse complement strand
AGAGGAAGTACTGGGGCTTTCCTCCCATGGCGGCGATGTCGTTCGCGTTCACCTGGACCGCGTACCATCCGATGCGCTGGGGAAGGAAGGTTATGGGATCGGCGGCGAGGAGAAGATAGTGATCGCCACGGTCGATGGCGGCCGCATCCTCGCCCACCGCGGGTCCGACTTTCACGCGGACGTCGTCGATGGCCAGCCGCGAGAGAAGCTCCCGCAGCAACTGCACCGGGAGCTTTCCGTCGGGCAGAAGGGTCATCCGGACCGAGACTAGAGTAAGGCCGGCCGCGGCGTCAAACCCAGGAGTCAGGTCAGTCCCAAATGACCTCGACGGTGTTCGAACGGATGACGTCGTTGTCTATACACTATGATTCTACAGCATGCAAGGAATCATCCGACGGCGGAGCCCGGCGAAGCTTCACTCTCTTTTCGATCGGAGTCTTCTTCTGACTCGCTGACGGCGCCATGCCGGTCACCACCGCAAGGATCACCGCGAAGAGCGCGGCGTTCACCGGCAGGTGGAGGCCGAAGTCCGTGAAGCTATGAAGCGCGGCCGCGAGAGCGGCAGCGCAATAGCCCGCGTGGAGCTGGGCGAGCGAGGAGCCCGTCTCGAGGAGGTCCCGCCTCACGCTCCGCCCGCGCCGCACGATCGAAAAGGCCAGCGCAGCGACGAGAGCGAGGCCAGGAAGGCCCAGCTCGATCCCCACCTGCAGGTAGTCGTTATGGGCCCACGAGTAAAAGCGCCTACCGCCGAAGCTGCGATACATCGGATAGACGTACTGGAACGAGCTCGCGCCCGATCCTGTGAGCCAAAAATCACCCAGCGCTCCGAGGCTGTCGCGCCATACCGTGGTGCGTCCTGTCTCGCCGGAAAGCTCGTCGGGGATGAGCTCGAAACGCGTGACCACGGGGCCGATTCCGATCCAGAGGGCGGCGGCGAGAAGCCCGCCCGCGACGGCGAGAAACGTTCCCCGGGCGCGCCGCGTGAGATAGAGGAAGAAGGCGCTTCCGGCGGCCGCGAACGCGATTCCCGAGCGCGAGAGTGAGAACAGGAGGCTGAGCCCGATGAGCGCGACCCCGAGCCCCAACATCGACGCCTTGGCTTTCGCCTCCTGCGCCTCGACGCGGTCCGCGGCCTTTCGCGGACCCTCGTGCCAGCGCATCTGAAGCCATCCCAGACCGACGAGGAGAAGCATCTCCTGAAAGAACGCATAGTGGTTTCGATTGCCGAAGCTTCCGCTCGCCTGGAACGCCGTAGTCGCGCTGCTTCCTCCGAGGGCCCCGAGGGCGGTGAGCCACTGTGCTAGGCCGTAGGCGCCCGAGGCGACTCCGACCAGCACGAGGCAGACGGAAAGGCGTCTCACGCCTCGCCGTGACGCCACGGTGTGATGGGCCACCACGAAGATAAGTACGAACGCGATCCAGAGGAGCAGGTCCTGAAACGTCAGGTAAGGAGTCACGCTCCAGGGTGAGAAGCCGAGCTCGCGGCCGAGGAGCGCTTCGGCCTCGCTCCGAACGGCGAGGGCCTTTGGCGAGAAGAGGCCGAGAGCGGCCGGCGGCAGGGGAACAAGGGAGAGTGCCACCCAGACGGTAGTGAGTACCAGCAGAATGCCGATACCGTTGTGGCGAAAGGGGTATCCCATCCAGTAGAACGGGTCTCGATAGGGAACGCTCGTGGACGTGCTCGCGGAGCGCTCGAGGATCTCGACTTCGGCGGCGCCTTTCCTTTGACTTCGGCGGATGGCGAGGAACTGCTGACGTTCCTCGCGCGAGGTCCGGAAGATGACGCTCACGAAAAGCCAGCCGCCGAGGACGAGCGCTCCCAGCTCGAGAAAGAGAGAAGCCCAGGGCTCGTAGCCGCCGACGCCCCAGGCAGTGACGGCGACGAGCGCGGCAACGGCGAACGGTGACCAGAACGGCAACTCTAGCGCCTCCCGGGGGCGAGCCTCGTGAGCTCCTCGAGCTGGCGGGTGGCGTCGGCGTTGGAGGGGTCGAACGCGAGCACTTCCTCGAGCTCGTGGCGCGCGTTCTCGAGGTCGCCGAGAGCGCGATAGTTCCGGGCGAGGCCCAAATAGGCGGGGGCGAAGTGGGGCGACATAGCCACAGCTTCGCTGTAGAGACCCTGCGCCATCGCATGCTGGCGTCGCCTCTGATATTCGTCCCCGAGGAGGCAGAGGAGCTCGAGCGCGCCCTCCGCCGGAAGGCTCCTCTCCTCGAGGATCGTGAGAGTCTCACGAAGGAGCTGATAGGCTCGTTCCGAATCGCCGGACCCGAGGAGGTGGTGCGCGACGGCGACCGTGGCCCGAACGATCTCTTGACCCTCGCCGGCCGCGACCGCCGCCTCCCGCCATCTCGAGGCCGCTTCGAGTGCGAGCTCCGGCTCTCCCCACGTCTCGGCGTACTGGGCAATCCGTTGGCAGAGCGCGAGGGTCGACGCCGTTGCCAGGAACTCCGAGAGAAGCCGCGTGCGGACGTCCCGATCCGCGGGAGCGCGGTTCACCGCCTCGAGCATGAGCGTTTTCGTGGACTCGGAGCGAGGGAGCCGATTCGCCCACTCGGCGACCGGGACCTGGAAGCGGAGCATGAGGTTCAGGGCCCGTTGGGTGAGATCCGGCTCGAGCGCGGTCGCAGACGTAACGCGATCGAGCGCCAGCTCCCGCGACTCGGGTCCCGCTTCGTTGCGAAAGGCGCGATAAGGGGCGGTCGCGCGGGGGGTCAGAAGCCACTCCGCATAGCTCAGATGGAGTCGGCCGTTCGAGGGAAATCGCGTGAGCGCGGCCTCGAAGCTCCGGCGGGTCAGCTCCGGACGCTCGAGCCGGTTGGCGTAAAACGCCGCCATGAGGAGAGGCGGTTGGTAGAACGAGGGGGCTTCCTCGAGGGAGCGCTCGAGGTGGGGGACGAGCCGATCCGAGTAATCGTTGGTCTCGATAGCCTCCCGCAGTATTCGAAGGTTCGCTTCGGGATGTCTGAAGCCTTCGGCGGGAGGATTCGCGCCGCCCTCGCGGGCGTTAACGTCTTCTCGGTAGGAGCGCCACGCGGCGCCGGTATAGAGTGCGCCTGCCGCCAGCAAGAGAAAGGTGAGCGCGAGCCGCATCGAGTACTCGATGGGGCACTAGCAGGGCGCTCGCATTAGAAAAAGCTCTCTCTCACCACGACCACGTCTCCCTCGCGGAGAACGACGTCGGGCTTCTTCCCCGAGAGTATGTCTCCGAGATTGACCTTGATCACCGTTTCGCTTCCGTCGTTCTCGCTGCGCTTGATCTGGATTCCCTTCTTCGAAGCGCGCTCGTTGAGCCCTCCCGCGAGGGCGACCGCTTTCAGGAGCGTCGCCCCGTCGCCCACCGGGAGCTTGTGCACTCCAGGCGAGTTCACCGCGCCGAGGACGGTGACGGCGATCGCTTGCTCGGGGGGAACGCTGATCACATCCCCGGGCCGCAATAGAACGTTCCACCGAGGATCGCCCTGGAGAAGGAGCTCGTTCAGCGGGACGGTGAGCCTGGCGCTGCGGCCATCTTCCGTCTGGCGGAAAACGTAGAGAGTGTTCCCGGCCTCGGGCCCGAGGCTCCCGGCTTCCGCGAGGAGCTGCAGGAGCCGCCTCTGTCCCGAGAGTGGGTAAGCGGCCGGGGTCGCCACCGCCCCGAGGAGCGAGACCTTCTGCGATTTGAACTCGGTGATGAAGATGCTCACCTGCGGGTTCTGTACGTATCGGTCTCGCAGCCGGTCCGCGATCTGAGCCGCTACTTTGTTGGGCGTCAAGCCCGAGACCTCGATGCTTCCCACGAGCGGGAGCTCGATCTTGCCGTTTCCCGAGACGCGCAGAGTCCGATTGAGCTGGTCCAGCTCGAACACCCGCACTTCGATAACGTCTTCCGGTCCGAGCTTGTAGTCGTCGTCGGTCGCCGTCGAAGCGTGAAAGAAGAAGCTGACGGGAACGTCGGCCGGCTCGATGGCGACCTTGGGCGGCACGAGAGGATCGTAGACCTCGGCCGGGGCTCCCGGCCTGACGTCGCCGTCGTCGTTTCCGGCAGGTCCGGCGGGCGCGGGCGAAGGGGCGCCCTCGGAAAAGATGACGTGAAGCTCGCTTGCCTGAGACTCGATTCGGTAGGCGACGTCACGCTTCAGCTCGAACACGATTCGCGCGAGAGGCCCCGTCAGGCTCGGATTCGTCGCCGGCAGGTACTCGTACATCAAGATCCGCTCGAGAAACGGGTTGTTCTCCGGGTAGTAATGCCGCAGTGGATTCGAGACGCCGAGAATGTCGAGCACGAGACGCTGCGCCGGATTCTGCTCTTCGGCGACTCGGTGCTCCATCGCTCCGTCCGCTTGAAGGATTGCGAGAAATCCGTCCTCTTGCGGAAGGAGCTTCAGTGCGAGGAGCTTCGTCGCGCGCCCTTGCCCGCCGGCCGGACCCGAAACGAGCCCGAACAGGAATGGCCAGATGAAGATCAAAACCAGACGGTCCATTTTTCGACGCCGGGAACAGCGGCTAAACTGATGTGAAACCAGTCTAGCGGTGGGATTCATCCCTGTCAAAGACCGAAGATGCCTTTTCCGCCGAGAAGGCTTATGATCGGAAGCTAAAGTAGTTTCTCAACCTATGTGTGGCATCGCCGGAATATTCCGACCTCGGGGTCTCATCGGAGACGCCGAGCGAATGGCTCTCGCCCGCATGCTCGAAGCCGAGCGCCACCGAGGTCCGGACGGCGAGGGAAAGCACGAGGACCGTGGGATTCTTCTCGGACATCGGAGGCTCGCGATCATCGACCTCTCGTCCTCCGGGAGCCAGCCCATGTGCAACGAGACCGAGGACGTCTGGCTCACCCTGAATGGGGAGATCTACAACTTCGTCGAGCTCCGAAGCGAGCTGAAAGCCCTCGGGCATCGTTTCCGCTCTCAGACCGACGCCGAGGTCGTTCTCCATGGTTACGAAGCCTGGGGAATGGAGAGGCTTCTTCCGCGGCTTCGTGGCATGTTCGCGTTCGCGCTTTGGGATTCGCGGGAGCGGAAGCTCTTTCTCGCCCGCGACCGCTTCGGCATCAAGCCCCTCTACTGCGCTCGAAGCCGGGACCTCCTCGTCTTCGCTTCCGAGATCCTCGCAATCGCGGCGAGTGGTCTCGTCGAAGTCGAGCCTTCTGAGTCCTCGCTCGCGGCATTCCTCGCGCTCGGATCGGTTCCCGCGCCCGAGACCGCGCTCGAAGGTGTCGTCTCGATCCCCGCCGCGCACTACCTCGAGATCTCGCGCGAGGGCGAGATGACCCGGTGCTATGGGGAACCGTCCGGCGGTGCTTCGAGCGAAGAGGCCATCCCCTCTCTTCTTCGCGACGCCGTCCGGTCGCACCTGGTGAGCGACGTTCCTCTCGGCGTCTTTCTCAGCGGAGGTATCGACTCCGCGAGCCTCGTCGCGATCGCGAGCCGCTTCGTCGAGAAACCCCTCAAGACCCTCTCGATCGTGCTCGACGATCCCGCCCTCGACGAGAGCTCCTACGCGCGCATCGCGGCCGAGACGTATCGGACCGATCACCGCGAAGTCGAGGTGCGGGCCCAGGATTTTCAGGACGCCCTTCCCGATTTCTTTCGAGCCATGGACCAGCCCACGGTCGACGGCGTCAACTCTTATCTCATCTCCCGCGCCGCCCGGAAGGCCGGACTCAGCGTGGTCCTCACCGGCCTCGGCGGAGACGAGGTGTTTCTCGGATACCCGCACTTTCGCCGAATCCGCTCGCTCTCCCGATGGCTTCCCTGGATTCCGCGCCCGCTTCTCGGACGATGGAGTCGATACCGGCCGAAGATCGAGTACCTGCGGAACCCGACGCCTTCAAATCTTTACCTCGTGTTCCGCGGGCTCTTCGCCCCTCGGGAGATCGAAGAGCTCCTCCCGGGCGCTTCGCCCCGGGCGCTCGCCGTTGGAACCGACGATCCACTCGACGCCGCCATCGAGCTCGAGTTCTCGCACTATCTCGGAAACCAGCTCCTTCGCGACACTGACGTGATGTCCATGGCCCACTCCATCGAGGCCCGGGTGCCGTTTCTCGACCATCCCCTCGTCGAGGGCGTGCGGAGCCTTCCCTACGAAACGAAGCTCCGTCGCGGCGTCAACAAGCCGCTTCTCCTGAGCGCGATCGAACCCCCCCTTCCGCGGGAAATCTGGGACCGGCCCAAGCGAGGCTTCACCCTTCCGTTCCATCGATGGATGAAGGAGCACCGGCAGGACTTCACCGAGCGCACCCTCGGCTCCGGCCTCTTCCAGCAAGACGCGGTGCACAAACTGTGGCAAAGCTTCACGGAGGGTCGAGCGCACTGGTCGCGCCCCTGGGCGCTCGTGGCCTATTCGGCGTGGCGAGAACGCGTTCTTGGTCTTCGAGCAAAGAAGGAGCCGATCGAGCTGACGGCAGCGCCCGCATGAGACTCAAGAGCTTGGCGAAAACGGGTCTGCTCGCGGCGGTGAGCAAGCTGTGAAGGAATGAGAATCGTTCACGTCCTCGGTTGGTATTTCCCAGACAGCCTGGGCGGAACCGAAGTCTATGTCGCTGCGCTTGCAAGACATCTTCGCGGCCATGGACATGAAGTCTTCGTCGCCGCACCCAACTCGGACTGCGACCGGGATTACGGTTACCGGCATGAGGGAGGTGAGGTTTTTCGATACTCGATTCCGAAACGTCCGACGCGACGCGAAGTTCAGGGTAGAGCCTCGACGCGTGGCGCTGACCGTTTCCACCGCTGGCTTGAGCGGAACAAACCCGACCTGGTTCATTGCCATTCGCTGGTTACCGGACTCGGCCTGGAGGAGCTCGAGAGAGCGCGAGCGCTCGGTGCCAGAGTGATCGTAACGTGCCACACGCCAAGCTTGGGATTCATTTGTCAGCGCGGGACGATGATGCGATGGGGGATGGATCTCTGTGATGGGTTGGCAGAGCCGGTGAAGTGCGCTTCATGTGCGCTTGTCGAAGGCGGCCTCCCGCAGACTGTCGCGAAAACGGTCGGAGGTATTCCCCAGAGCCTGTCGCAGCTCGGTGCTCTCATTCCCGGCCGGCTGGGTACAGCCGTGGGAATGAGAGACCTCATCCGCCACAACACTCACCGCCAGCAAAGACTCCTGGAAACTGTGGATGCTTTTGTCGTTTTGACCCAGTGGGCGTGGAACACCGTTGCAGCGAACCACGGCTCCGAGCGGAAGCTGGTTCTGAACCGTCTCGGCATCGACTTGAATGGCGTTCGTAAGAGAAACATCGAACGACCGATTGGGGTGCCGGTGCGACTTGGTTACGTTGGAAGGTTTCATGCCACGAAGGGCATCTTCGTACTCGCGGAGGCACTTTCGCAGTTGCCGCGCAATCTTCCCTTTTCGCTGGAGCTGCGCGGACCGACCATTAGCAACGAAGATAGAGCGACCCAGCAGAAGCTTGAGGCGATGATGGGGAAGGATTCGCGCATTCGATTCGCGCCCGCCGTCGAGCACAAGGACGTTGGTCGGGTTCTCGCGGAATACGATGTGCTGCTTTGTCCGTCCACATGGCTCGAAGGTGGCCCAACGGTCGCGATGGAAGCTCAAGCCGTTGGGACACCAGTGGTCGGGAGTCGCATCGGCGGGCTCGGCGAGATAGTTGAAGACGGCGTCAATGGGCGTCTGGTTCCTGCCGGCAACGCGATCGCCCTCGCGACGGCGATCGCTGAAGTTGCGGAGCACCCGGAGATGGTCGAGCGCTGGCGAGGCCGACTGCCGACGCCCCGGACGATGAATGACGTCGCGCTGGACTATTTGAACCTCTACCAAGCGTGTTTGCCGAATTGAGTTCTCCGCAATCTTTGATCAAGCACCTCGCTGCCTCGATTGGACTGCGAGTTACCAGGCGAGGACTTGCAAACCGCTTTCAGGCAATCGACGAATGCCTGAATCGAATGAAAGAGTCCGGTTACGACCCGCGCGTCGTCATCGATGGTGGCGCAAATGTAGGGCAGTTTTACTCTCTCAGTGAGCGAGTCTTTTCCAGGGCACACTATCATCTAATCGAGCCTCAACCCGCCTGCGCAGAGAGGCTTCTCCAGCTTGTCGCGAAGCGTCCTGCGGTGACAGAGTTTCACAAGGTTGGCATCACTGAGCCCGGGGTCGCTTCGCTTCGGATGGTTGGTGGGGGAACCACCGGTGCCTTTGCCGCAAAAGATCATGAGCCCGCCGATTTCGAAGTCGCGGCGACTACGTTGGATTCGATATTCGCTGAACGAATCCACGCGGACGACCGACTTCTTCTCAAGCTCGATCTCGAATCGCACGAGTTGAAAGCGCTTCGCGGCGCACGATCGCTTCTCGAGGTCACGGAGGTTGTGCTTGTCGAGGTGGCGTTCTTCGATTTCGAGAACTGGGGTCGGCCCCTCTTCACCGAAATATTGAACGTCATGAGCGGGGCCGGATTCGAGCTTTATGACTTTGCCACGCTAGCGGGGCGACCGCGAGATCAACGACTCCGGTTGGGGGACGTGTTCTTCGTTCGCCGAGGCACACTTCTTTGCGCAGACAACTCGTGGGCCTAGAGGAATTGAAGGGTGCGAATCGCTGTCACTGTCGACCCTTACATCCCGGTGCCGCCGGTCCATTACGGCGGCATCGAACGGGTGGTCGACTTTCTCGTGCGAGGCCTCGTCGAGCGCGGACACGAAGTCACGCTCTTCGCGCACCCGGAGAGTCGAACGAGGGCGAGGCTCGTTCCCTATGGAGTGGCGCCACACACGGGTCGAACGGAGCGGGCGATGGAGCTTTGGCAAGTGGGATCACAGCTCTGGAGGCTTCGAAACGAGTTCGACGTCGTCCACAGCTTCGGAAGGCTCGCGGCGCTCCTTCCCATTTTGCCGCTGCGCTCGCTCCCGAAGCTCCAGAGCTACCAGAGAGAGATTCCGCGCGAAGGCGTTCGTCGAGCTCACCGTCTCGCCGGAGACTCCCTCGGTTTCACCGCCTGCTCGACTTCGATGTACTCCGGGAAATCGCTTCCGGGACACTGGACGACGATCCCAAACGGTGTCGACGTGAACGCCTACACCTTCGTCGCGGAGGTTCCGCCGGACGCGCCTCTCGCTTTCCTCGGACGCATCGAGCGCATCAAGGGCGCGCATCACGCCATCGAGATCGCGAGGGCGAGCGGAAGGAGGCTCGTCATCGCCGGTAACGTCGTCCGTTCCGGCCCCGATGCGTCGTACTTCGACGACGAGATTGTCCCTGCCATTGACGGCGATCGCGTTCGCTATGTAGGGCCAGTAGATGACGAACAAAAGAACGCACTCCTTGGCGGCGCCGCGGCCCTTCTGATGCCTATCGAATGGGAAGAACCATTCGGGATCGTCATGGTCGAGGCAATGGCATGCGGCACTCCGGTTGTAGCCTTCGACCGGGGGAGCGCGCGAGAAATAGTTCGAGACGGCATCAATGGATTTACCACTGACGATCGTCGCACGGCGGTCGAGGCGGTCGAGAGGCTCGCGTCGTTGTCTCGTGCCGCGGTGCGCCGAGACGCGGAGGTCCGCTTCGGGTCGGACGCCATCGTCTCCTCTTACGAAAGGCTGTATCGGATAGCGGCGATGCCATGAAGCCGATATCCAACGGAGTTTGGTTCCACGTAGGTGGCGGTGACACAAATTGTCGTTGGCTCCCTTGATCCCGATGAGGGGGGTTTTAGCTACACGGCGATGGCGACAAGCGTAGGGAGCGAGGTTGTTTTCAGCGTGGAGACAATGGCGTGATTTGGAAGCATCGTCTGGGTAAGTGGCTCTTGCCCCGACTTCCGGTCACCCGTTTCGTCGTCGAGATCCTCCGCGCCGAGAGCCGTTCGTTCGTGTTAGCGGTGAAGAATCGACTGCTTCCTTGGCGTCGACGCAGAATCGGCAACCTAGTGCGCAGTTCCGGTCTTCGTCTCAATATCGCCAGCGGTCCGCATGTCTTGCCTGATTTCGTGAATCTCGACGCTCACGCCACACACCCTCACATCGTGGAAATCGACTGTCGCCGCTCTCTACCCTTTCGTGACGCGAGCGTTGAGGGGATTCGTGTGGAGCATTTCGTAGAGCATCTCGAGCCGCGAGAGGAGCTCCCGTCCTTCATCGGTCACTGTCGGAGAGTGTTGGTTCGTGGCGGCGTACTTCGGATTATCGTCCCGGACGCGGAGCGGTACTTACAGGCGTATTGTCGCGGAGATCTTGGCGGGTTTCGTGAGCTCGGAGTGCCGATACCCTTCCCCGACGATCTGCCGACCCGCATGGATATCGTGAATCATACTTTCCATCAGTGGCACGAGCATCGATGGGGCTACGATTTCGAGACTTTGGCCCATCGATTAATGGAATCAGGGTTCGAGCGTGTGGAAAGAACGAGGTTTGCTCATTCCCTCGATCCGCTGTTAGCGACGGACCGGGAAGAGCATTCTCGCTACTCGTTGTACGTGGACGCGGTCAGGTAACGTGCGGCGTGCCTTAATGGTGAGTCCCCACTTCCCGCCCGATTCCTCTGCGGCGACCCATCGACTCAGGCTATTAGCACCGCACTTGTTGGAGTTCGGATGGAGGCCAACTATCGTTACGGTCGATCCGAGATATTACGAAGGACGTCTCGAGCCAGCGCTCCTCGCAACGGTTCCCGACAGTGTCCAGGTGGTCCGGGTGCGCGCATGGTCGGCCAATTGGACTCGGCGGCTGCGTTTCGGAGATCTCGGACTTCGTGCCTACTCCGGGCTCTGGCGGACATGTCGCGAGCTCGTGCGGTGCGAGAGATTCGATTGCTTTTTCGTAACGATCTTCCCGTCCTATCCCGCCCTTCTCGGCCCAATGGTGAAGAGGGTGGGCCGTATGCCATTTGTCCTGGACTACCAGGATCCATGGGTAGGATCATGGGGGAGTTCCACCGGTCCCGGGAGCGGCGGAAAGCCCGACCTAAAGAGCCGCTTGTCCCGCGCAGTCGCCGCCAGGCTCGAGCCGATCGCAGTGCGAGCCGCGGACGCGATCACCTCCGTCTCGGCGGGTACCTACGAAGCGCTGAGGGGAAGAATCCCCGAGGCGCGGTCGAAGCCTTGCGTTCCTCTGCCGATGGGCGGGGAGCCTTTGGACTTCGATCTCATTCGGTCTCGTCCTCCAGGCAACTCTGTTTTCGACTCACACGACGGCAAGTTCCATCTGTCATACGTGGGCACGTTGTTGCCGAACGGAATCGAGACACTTCGCAGTCTCCTGAAAGCCCTGGCGCTGTTGAAGGTGCGGGAACCCTTGATGTTCTCGACCCTTCGGGTCCATTTTGTGGGAACGAGCAACCAGTCTGTAGGTCGGATGGAGGAGCGGGTCCTCCCCGAGGCCCGCGCCCTCGGTGTAGCAGAGGTTATCGATGAAATACCCGCTCGCGTCGATTATTTCGATGCGCTGGACGTCCTCGTACGTTCCGACGCCGTTCTCCTTCTAGGGAGCAGCGAACGTCACTACACGGCCAGCAAGCTTTACCCTGCCATTCTCTCGCGACGCCCCTTGGTGGCTATGTATCACAACGAGAGCAGCGTCGTGGCGATTCTCGGTCGTGCCGCTCGTCCACCCTCCGTCCGACTGATCACCTACGATGACTCGAACCGCGCCGAAAGCCGCGTCGAAGCCGTTTATGCTGAACTGAGGTCCATGCTGGACGCGCCTATATACGATCCCGCCGACGTCAGGCAATCCGTACTCGAAGAGTACTCGGCTCGTTCAATAGCGGGAAGGTTGGCCAGTTTGTTCGACGATCTCTGCGCGACGCAATGAGCAGACGAATCAGACTCACCGTGGTATTGACGCATCCCATTCAGTATTACGATCCTTGGTTTCGATTCATCGTCAAAGAGGCGCCGGAACTAGATCTCAACGTCGTTTACACGTCCGAGCCGACACCGGAGCAACAGGGCGTGGGTTTCGGTCGAGCCTTCGTCTGGGACGTACCACTGAGAGAGGGATACCGGAACGTCGTCCTCCGCCCTTCCACGGCTCGCGGCCGGTTCGATAGCAGCGCCTTTTGGGGGCTGGACGTGCCCGAAGTTAATGAAGCCATCGACCGCTCCAAACCCGACGTCGTGCTGCTGAGCGGCTGGCACTCCATCTCTTTGGTCCGCGCGATGAGGTCCTGTCGGCGTCGCTCCGTCCCCATGCTCTATCGAGGCGACACGCAAATCGGAGGCCGAAGCGCCGGTCCCAAGCACTGGTTGTGGCGTCTGCGCACTCGATGGTTGCTCGGGCACTTCGATAGGTTCTTGAGTGTGGGCTCGCGAGCAAGGGAATATCTGACAAGTTTCGGCATCCCTGAAGATTTGATATACGACTCGCCACACGCCGTCGACAACGACTTCTTCGCGAAGAGCTCCGCTCCGTTTCGGATTCCCGCCCCGAGGGCACGGGTGCGGCTCGAATGGGAGCTTGGGGCAGAGGACTACGTCGTCCTCTTCGTGGGTAAACTCGAAGCCAAAAAGCGCCCGGCGGATCCCATACGGGCGCTTGCGATTGGGGGGCGGAAGGCGACTTTGCTCGTCGTGGGAAAGGGTGCTCTCGAGGAGAAATGCCGTCGCCTTTCCAGCGATCTTGGCATCGCCGTCCGGTGGATCGGCTTCCTCAATCAATCCGAGCTCGGAAAAGCCTACGCCGCGGCAGATTGCCTCGTACTGCCGAGCGATTGGGGCGAGTCGTGGGGTCTCGTGGTGAATGAAGCAATGGCTTCCGGCCTTCCGTGTGTAGTTAGCAATAGGGCGGGCTGTGCTCCCGATCTGATCGATGAAGGCAGAACGGGCTTCACGTATCCCGCAGGAGACGTTCGCGCGCTGAACGAGGCCTTGGTTCGACTGTACGAGTATCAGAAACAAGAACGAATCCGGCCCGAGTATTGCCAGGAGAAAGTGCGCGGCTACTCTTACGGAGCGGCCACATCTGGACTTCTCTCTGCTTGCCGCTCGCTACGTCCGTAAATTCCCAAAGTTGGCGTTATCATAGCTCTAGGCACCGCGGACAATGAAAGTCGACAATCAAGAGCAGCCTGGCAGGCATATGAATCGCCGCCCGCGATCACGGTCCCACGCATCGAGGGTGAGGTCGTCGTCGACCGTGGTCGGACCCCTTCTCGTTGTGCTGACTCTGGCGGGGGGCTTTTCCTTCTATGCGCAGGACTGGATCGCTGGGGCGGGTATTCTCTGTCTTTGGGTCGTTTGGGCCCTTCTATACAAGAGAGGGTCGACCCCGGTCCTGGCCGTGGCCTTGACGTATCAATGGGTGCAGGTGACTTGTGGAATCTACTACTATGGTTTGACGGGACGAAGAGTCGAAGCGATGCTGGCATCAGACTATCGCTCGATGGTCCTGATGGGGCTGGGTTGCATTTCCGCTCTGCTTCTTGGGCTGGTCATCGGTCAGAAGCTATGGCCCTCACATTGGAACCGCCTCACCTCAGACGAGCGACCGTGGCTTAGCTGGCGCTTTCTTCTTACTGCATACATCGTTACGTTCCTGCTGAGCGGATTTCTCCAAGAAGCCGCGTGGTCCCTGCCCGTGCTGACTCAGGGAATACTCGCCTTCAATTTTGCAAGGCTGGCGTTTCTTTTCCTTTTGTTGAGGCGCGTGGTCTCGCCCAAGTTTCGTTGGGAGTGGTTTGCCGGCTTGGTGGGTGTCGAGACGGCCATGGGGTTTACCGGTTTCTTTGCGGACTTTCGGGAGCCGCTCGTTCTCGCGGCGCTGACACTGCTCGAGGTATTCGATCCGCGCTCGACGCGCCACTGGTTTCGAATGACCGGTCTAGCCACAACGATGCTCGTGGTCGGCGTTCTTTGGACCGGGATCAAGACTAGCTTCCGGCAGGATTTCAACACGGAGGAGCTGTCCACCCGCTCCGCGCGGCTCGAACGCGTAGGTTCCCTGTCGACCGAGTGGCTAACCAATGACATGGAGCAGTTTTTGACTGACATCGATAAGCTCGTCGAGCGACTATGGGCCATCTACTATCCCGCTCTCGCGGTCGCACGCGTACCTGATTATCTTCCCCACGAGAACGGAGCAATCCTCTGGGCGGCCCTGCGCCACATCGTCACTCCACGCCTTCTGTTCCCGGAAAAGCCGGCGTTACCATCGGACAGCGAGATGGTGAGGAAGTATTCGGGGGTCCTTGTAGCCAGCACCGATCAGAACACTACGATCGCTTTCGGCTACGCCGCTGAGTCGTATATCGATTTCGGCGTCCCTTTGATGTTTCTGCCCTCGGTCGCATACGGCATCTTCATGGGAGTGCTGTACCGAGCTCTTCAGAGTGCCTTTCGCGACTATGAGCTTATGGTCGCCCTCATAACGGTCGTCTTTTGGTTGACTCTTTATCCTTGGGAAAGATCCTGGGTCAAAACCCTTGGGCTCACAGGCACGCTGGTCATCTATCTCGGTGGCCTCGTGTTTCTCATGGATCGCTTCCTACTAAGAGAACGTGTGCTCTCTAGCGCTCAAAAGTACCTCAGGCCTCGGAGGGAGACCGCCCTCTCCCGGCGCTATTGAAATCCAATCGGTCAACGACGCGTCGTCCCCTGCGCGTTGTTCACGTGATCCCCTACTTTGCTCCGGCGTACCGCTATGGAGGCCCGCCGCGAAGTGTGTTGGGACTGTGCCAGGGGTTACAAGCATGGGGTGTGGAACTGGAGGTATTGACGACTTCCGCCAACGGCGAGGAAGCCTTGCCGAACTCTCTGACCCATAGCGGAACTTTCGAGGGAATCTCAGTTCGCTACTTCCCCCTGTCGTTTCCGAAGCGTCTCTTCGGAACGACTGGGATGAGAGATGCGGTTCGTGAAACTTTGCCGAAGGTGGATCTGGTGCACCTCCACGGCTTGTGGAATTACCCCGTTTGGACGGCGGCTCTCGAATCCATGCGTTTCGGAATTCCCTTCTTCATCTCCCCCCGGGGCATGCTCGACGCTGGTTCGCTGGCACACCATCGGTGGCGGAAGGAGTTATGTTACAAGGTCTGGGAGAGACGGTACCTGCAGAGAGCGACCCTGCTGCACGCCACCTCCGAACGTGAGGCTGTTTCGCTAGCGGAACTGGCGCTCGGTCCGGAGGTCGCTTGCGTGCCGAACGGCGTTTGGCTTCCGGGGAAGGCTCCCGGATTTGCGTTTCGGGAGAAACTTGGGCTGGACAAGGAGGCCCCGGTCGTGCTCTATCTGGGAAGACTCCATCCCTCTAAGCGGCTCGATCTGCTCGTCGAGTCGGTGGCCCTCGCGCGCCGACAGAACCCGACAATCCAAGTCTTCATCGCCGGTGCACGCGACGGCATGATCGTGGAGCCCCTCCTCGACCGTGCACGTGGTTGGTGCCACTGGATCGGCGAAGCGGATAATGCGACGAAGTGGGCGGTACTTGCGGCGGCAAGCGTCCTTGTCATGTGCTCCGACTCCGAGAGTTTTGGAATGAGTGTGCTGGAGGCACTGGCTGCGGGGACCCCCGTCGTGGTGACCAAGACCTGTCCCTGGGAAATCGTCGAAAGCGTGCGCTGTGGCTTCTGGGTCGAACAGCGAGCCGACGAAATTTCGAAGGCGATTCTAGAGGTCCTCCAGCACCCGATGGAGGCCCGTGCTATGGGTGAGCGGGGGCGTAAACTGGCTGAAGATCGTTATTCCTGGCGCGTCATCGGGCAAGAGATGGCACGCCACTACGAGAGGGCACTCGGGGTCGAGAAGTGATCTACGACAGGAGGCGCACTCTCGTGGTGACGCCTGCCATCATGGGCGAGGACGGGATCTCCTGTTTGACAAGGCAGGTTGTCAGAGCGCTGGGGGAGATCAATGGAGATCTAGCTCCCGAGGTCTGGTCTTGGGCTGATGGCGAGCAGATTAGCGTACCTGAAGTCTCCGGGATTCCCCTTCGTACCGCGCGGCGAAGACGTGTTCGGCTTCTCCGGTGGGCGGCGAAAGCGGGCGTGGTGTCCCAAAAGGGACGACTCGTCGTCGTCCTTCATGCTCACTTGGCACCAGTCGCACTCCCGATGGTCGCACGTGGGGCGCGCCTCGTCCATTTCCTGGTCGGCGTCGAGGTCTGGAAGCCGCTTACGCTGCTGCAGCGGCGCGCTCTTCTTCGTGCCTCACGGCTCGTCGGAATATCGCGGCATACCGTCGAGGAATTCAGGCGGGCCAATCCGGAATTTGCGGATACCGAGACGGTGGTATGTCATCCGGGCTTGCCCAGTGCAGAAGAAGCGAGGCCCGTCGCCGAGACATGCGAGGCGGCCCTGATTGTTGGAAGAATGGCCATCTCCGAGCGCTATAAGGGGCACGATACCCTCCTCGAGGTCTGGAACGACGTTCTCCGAGAAATACCTGGCGCTCGGCTGGTGGTCGTGGGTGATGGGGACGATCAGGCACGGCTTCAGGCCAAGGCGAGCTCTCTTGGCCTGGGACGGTCCATCGAATTCAGGGGACACGTTTCCTCGGGTGCGCTCGATAGTCTTTACAAGCGTACGTGCTTCATGGTGATGCCAAGTAGAGGTGAAGGATTCGGGTTCGTTTTCTTGGAGGCTATGCGCCATGGTAAACCGGTCATAGCGGGTGTCGGAGCCGGAAGCGAGATTGTAGATAACGGTCGCACAGGCTTCGTCGTCGATCCCGGCGACCGAGCTGCACTAACCAGGGCAGTGGTTCGCCTCTTCCGAGATGAGGATCTACGGTTGGGCATGGGCGAGCAGGCGAGGGTCCGTTTCAACGAGAACTTCACGAGCGATCACTTTCGGGAGAGACTGAGGCGTGTGCTCCTGGACTCTTAGGACTTCACGAGCGTCGAGCTTCGTTCAGAGATCGGAAGGCAACGACGTTTCTTGCGAGGCGGCCGCCGAATGCCCACTGCGGGCGCGAGCCTGAGCTTGCCCCTCATGAAAGCGTGTGCGCTTACGTCGGACACCATAGCTACCGCGCGTAAACCTTGCGTCGGCGTAGGCGCGGCCATTTGAGGTTCGATACTGGTCGGTGCGAGAGCTCGAGGATACCTTTTCGGAACTCATGGGCCCGGCGTCGCGAGTGTACGAGTGGTCTGCTTTGATAAAGGTCGACACTCGATGAACCTG
>Ga0214473_10004335_pt1 | contig 17060 bp, 12 predicted proteins | sample RVTome_7_FD_203509 | JGI IMG/M metagenome (GOLD analysis project Ga0214473, IMG submission 203509) | Soil microbial communities from uranium-contaminated site in the Upper Colorado River Basin, Wyoming, United States - RVT98D197 | ecosystem: Environmental > Terrestrial > Soil > Contaminated >... | reverse complement strand
ACGTCCAGCGAGCGCTCGAGCCCATGGTCCTGCGGCCGGATCCGGCGGATCGCGACGTCCGGCCCGACCGCGGGACGGTGGAGGATCGCCGCGAAGTCCAGGCCCCGCGCCTTCCAGTGGTCGATCGCCGCCCGCACGTCCAGACGGTCGACCCGGCCGATCATCTCGTCGAGCGTCCGGAAGCCGAGCTCGGCCATCAGCTCGCGGACCTCCTCGGCGATGAACCGGAAGAAGGTCGTGACGAACTCCGGCGCGCCCGCGAAGCGCTTGCGCAGCTCGGGGTCCTGGGTCGCGATGCCCACCGGGCACGTGTTGAGGTGGCAGACGCGCATCATGACGCAGCCCAGGACGACCAGCGGCGCGGTGGCGAACCCGAACTCCTCGGCGCCGAGCAGCGCGGCGATGACCACGTCGCGCCCCGTCTTGAGCTGCCCGTCCACCTGGACGACGATGCGGTCCCGCAGCTTGTTGAGGACGAGCACCTGCTGTGTCTCGGCGAGGCCGAGCTCCCACGGGACGCCCCCGTGCTTGATCGACGTGAGCGGCGACGCGCCCGTCCCGCCGTCGTGGCCGGAGATCAGCACCACGTCCGAGAAGGCCTTGGCCACCCCCGCTGCCACGGTGCCGACGCCAACCTCGGCGACGAGCTTCACGTGGATGCGCGCCCGCGGGTTCGCGTTCTTCAGGTCGTGGATCAGCTGCTTGAGATCCTCGATCGAGTAGATGTCGTGATGCGGCGGGGGCGAGATCAGGCCCACGCCGGGCGTCGAGTGCCGGACCTTGGCGATCCAGGGGTACACCTTGTGACCCGGGAGCTGCCCACCCTCGCCGGGCTTGGCCCCCTGGGCCATCTTGATCTGGAGGTCGTCGCAGTTGACGAGGTACTCGCTGGTCACGCCGAAGCGCCCGGACGCGACCTGGTGGATCGCGCTCCGCCGCCAGTCCCCGTTCGCCTCGCGACGGTACCGCGTGGAGTCCTCACCACCCTCGCCGGTGTTCGACTTGCCGCCGATCCGGTTCATCGCGATGGCGAGCGTCTCGTGGGCCTCCTGGCTGATCGAGCCGTAGGACATGGCGCCCGTCGCGAAGTGCCTGACGATCGACTCGACCGGCTCCACCTCGTCGAGCGGCACGGGCGCCTCGCCGGGCCTGAGGGCGAACAGACCTCGCAGCGTGGCCAGGTTCCGGCTCTGCTCGTCCACGGCGCGGGTGTACTCCTTGAAGATCTGGTACTGACCGCTCCGCGTCGCGTGCTGGAGCTTGAACACCGTCTCGGGGTTGAACAGGTGGAACTCGCCGTCACGGCGCCACTGGTACTCGCCGCCCCAGTCGAGCTCCGCGGGGCCGACCGGGCGAGTGGGGAACGCGTGCTCGTGCCGGCGGCGCGCCTCCTCGGCGATGACGTCGAGGCCGATCCCGCTGACCCGGGAGAGCGTACCCGTGAAGTAGCGGTCGACCACGTCCTTGTCGAGGCCGATGGCCTCGAAGATCTGCGCTCCGCAGTAGCTCTGCAGAGCCGAGATCCCCATCTTGGCCATGACCTTGAGGATCCCCTTGTTCAACGCCTTGATGTAGTTCTTGACGGCCGCCTTGTGATCGATCCCCGGCAGCAGGCCCTGACGGATCATGTCGTCCAGGGTCTCGAAGGCCACCCAGGGGTTCACGGCTCCCGCGCCGTACCCGATGAGCAGGCACATGTGATGCACCTCGCGCGCGTCCCCCGTCTCGAGGACGAGACCCACGCGGGTGCGCTCGCCCCGGCGCACGAGGTGGTGGTGAACGGCCCCGGTCGCGAGGAGGCTCGGGATGCCCGCCAGCTCGCGGGAGATGCCGCGGTCGGACAGGATGATCACGTTGTGCCCGTCGGCGATCGCCTCGCTCGCCCGGGTCTGGAGCGCCTCCAGCGCCCGCGAGAGCCCCTCCGCCCCCTCGGCCACGGGGTAGAGCATCGGGAGCGTCACCGCCTTGAACCATGGGTGCTGCATGTGGCGGAGGCGGGCCACCTCCCCGTTCGAGAGCACGGGGTCGGGGATCACGATCTGGCGGCAGGACTCCGGCCGGGGCTCGAGGAGATTTCCCTCCGGGCCGACCGTCGACTCCATCGACGTCACGAGCTCCTCGCGGATCTGGTCGAGGGGAGGGTTCGTCACCTGGGCGAAGAGCTGCTTGAAGTAGTCGTAGAGGGGCCGCGGCCGGTTCGACAGGACCGCGAGCGCCGTGTCGGTGCCCATGGAGCCGAGCGCCTCCTCGCCCTGCTTCGCCATCGGCGCCAGCAGGATCCGGAGGTCCTCGTGCGTGTACCCGAACGCGATCTGCCGCTGGACCATCGTGTCGTGATCGGCCGCGGGCGCGGCCTGCGCCGGCAGGTCGCCCAGGCGGACGAGGTTCTCGCGGAGCCACTCGGCGTAGGGGTGCTCCGCCGCCAGCTGGGCCTTGATCTCCTCATCGGCGATGATCCGGCCGCGCGCCGTGTCCACCAGGAAGATCCGCCCCGGGTGGAGACGCTCCTTGAGCAGCACGTCCTCGGGCGGGATGTCCAGCACCCCGACCTCGGAGGCCATGACGACCAGGCCGTCCTTCGTCACGTAGTAGCGCGACGGCCGGAGCCCGTTGCGGTCGAGGATCGCCCCGATGACCGTCCCGTCGGTGAAGGCGATCGACGCCGGGCCATCCCAGGGCTCCATGAGCGCGGAGTGGTACTCGTAGAAGGCCCGCCGGTCCGGGCTCATCGACTCGTGCTTCTGCCACGGCTCCGGGATCATCATCAGGATCGCGTGGGGCAGGGAGCGCCCGCTCATGACCAGGAACTCGAGGACGTTGTCGAAGGTGGCCGAGTCCGACAGCCCGTCGCGCGTGACGGGCAGGACCTTCCACAGCTCGTCTCCGAACACGCTGGAGCGGCACAGCGCCTCCCGGGCACGCATCCAGTTGATGTTGCCTCGGAGGGTGTTGATCTCGCCGTTGTGCGCGACGTACCGGTAGGGGTGCGCGAGCGGCCAGGACGGGAACGTGTTGGTGCTGAACCGCTGGTGCACGAGCGCCAGCGCGGACTCGACGTCGGGATCCGTCACGTCCGGGTACATGGACTCGATCTGGTCGGCGCTCAGCATGCCCTTGTAGATCAGCGTGCTGCACGAGAGGCTCGGCAGGTAGGCGAACGTCTGCTCGCGCACGTCGGCCGCCGCGACGGCCTTCTCGAAGAGCTTCCGGATGATGTAGAGCTTCCGCTCGAAGTGCGGCCGGTCCCGGACGTCCGGGCCCTGTCCCACGAAGACCTGCTTGATGACGGGCTCCACCGAGCGCGCCGTCTCGCCGAGCAGCCCGTCATCGATGGGGACGTCGCGCCAGCCGAGAAGCCGCTGGCCTTCGTGCTCCACGACCGAGTGGAGGAGCGCCTGGACCCGGTGGCGCTGAGCGGTCTCCCGCGGCAGGAACACGAGGCCGCACCCGTACTCGCCCGCGGCGGGGAGCGGGATGTCCAGGCGGGCGCACTCCCGCCGGAGGAACCGATCGGGCATCTGGATCAGGATGCCCGCCCCGTCGCCCGTGTTCGGCTCGCAGCCGCACGCGCCCCGGTGCAGGAGGTTCTTCAGGACGGTCAGCGCCTGCGTCACGATCGTGTGGGACTTGCGCCCCTTGAGGTCCACGACGAAGCCGACGCCGCAGGCGTCGTGCTCGTGGCGAGGATCGTAGAGGCCCTGCGCGGGCGGCATTCCCGGTGTCGTCATCGGCTCACTCCCAGCGGTCACCCGCATGCGGCTCGCGTCACCGGCGCTCGCGAAGGACGCCTGCGAGGCCGGTGGCCGAAGCCTACATCAGTGTTGAGCATTAGCCAAGACCAAAAACGGGAAATCACTGCATTAGTGCTGCTAATGATGTAGGCTGGCGCCATGCAGCTCGAGACGCTCAAGCTCTTCTGCGACGTCGTGCGGCTCCGGAGCATCTCGCGCGGCGGCGGCCTGAGCGGGGTGACCCAGTCGGCGGCGAGCCAGGCGATCCAGCAGCTCGAGACCGAGCTCGACATCCAGCTCCTCGACCGCTCCCGCCGGCCCCTCCAGCCGACTCAGGAGGGGCGAGGCTTCTACGAAGCGTGCCGGACACTCCTGGCGGGCTTCGAGCGGGTCCGGGCAGACCTCGCGACGTCCCGGCAACGCGTGGAGGGCACCGTCCGCGTGGCCGCGATCTACTCGGTCGGCCTCCACGACATGAGCCGCCACATGCAGCCCTTCATGGCGATGCACCCCAACGCGCGGGTCCTGCTCGAGTGCCTGCACCCCCACAAGGTGGTCGAGGCGGTCCTCGGGGACGAGGTCGACCTCGGGATCCTCTCGTACCCCCCCGCGAACCGCGCGCTCGCGGTGCTGCCGCTCCGCGAGGAGCCCATGGTGCTCGTGTGCCACCCGAGCCACCGGCTCGCCCGCCGGCGAGTCGCGGAGGCGGCCGACCTCCAGGGCGAGCGGTTCGTGGCCTTCGACCACGACCTCCCGATCCGCCGGGCCATCGACCGCGTGCTCCGGCAAGCGGGGGTGCGCGTGGAGGTGGTGATGCAGTTCGACAACATCGAGACCATCAAGCAGGCGATCGCCATCGCCGCCGGCGTGAGCATCCTGCCGCGGCCCGCGGTGGCGAAGGAGGTCGGGATCCGGATGCTCGGCGCGGTGCCGCTCGCGATCGGGGGTCTGGTCCGGCCCATCGCGATCATCCACCGCAAGGGCAAGCGCCTGTCCCCGGCCGTCGACCGCTTCATCGACGTGCTCCGGAAGGCGGGAGACGCCGTGGCTCCAGGCGGTTCGCCGGGCCGCTCCGGCAGGGCCGAGCGGCCCTGATGCGCGTCTTCCTCCGCCGGCCGCCCCGGAGCGCCTGTCGGCCGCCAGACGGACCGCTGTCGGCCCCCGGCGGAGTGTGCCATAACCTTGCGATGTCTCGGGCCTTTGGGTACCATATGCCCCGTGTGCTCGCGAGCGGGTGACGCCACGTCGCCGGGTCCCCGCCGACGGTCGCGCCGGCCCGTTCAAGAGCTTCATCCGATGCAAGGAGACTGAAGGTCCATGAGCCAAACCACGGCCACCGTGCCGGGCCCTGTCAAGCCGAGGCGCATCCTGGACCGTGCCGTCGTGAGATTCGCGGGGGATTCGGGCGACGGCATGCAGCTGACCGGCGAGCAGTTCACCAGCGAGGCCGCCTGGGCGGGCAACGACATCGCGACCCTGCCCAGCTTCCCGGCCGAGATCCGGGCCCCCGCCGGGACGCTCTTCGGCGTCTCGAGCTTCCAGCTCCAGTTTGGCAGCCGGAGGGTCTACACACCGGGGGACCGCCTCGATTGCCTGGTCGCGATGAATCCCGCCGCCCTGAAGGTCCACCTCTCCGACCTCAAGGAGGGCGGGCTCCTCATCCTCAACACGAGCGCGTTCGAGAAGAAGAACCTGGACCGGGCCGGCTACGCGGCGAACCCGCTGGAAGACGCGACCCTGGACGAGCGATACCGCACCCACAAGATCGACATCACGCGCCTGACGATCGACGGCCTCACCGGCCTCCCGCTCAACGCGAAGGAGAAGGACCGCTGCAAGAACTTCTTCGCGCTCGGGCTGGTCTCGTGGATCTACACGCGGCCGATCGAGCCGACCCTCGACTGGATCAAGAAGCGCTTCACGAAGAACGCGGACATGGCCGAGGCGAACACCCGGGCCCTCAAGACGGGCTATCACTTCGGCGAGACCGCCGAGATCTTTGCCGAGTGCTACGGTGTCGAACCGGCCGAGATGCCGCCCGGGGTGTACCGGAGCATGACCGGGAACCGGGCGCTCGCGTGGGGGATCCTGGCCGCGGCGCAGCGGACCGGCCTGCCGGTGGTCTACGGCGCCTATCCCATCACGCCCGCCAGCGACATCCTGCACGAGCTCTCGATGCACAAGCGCTTCCACGTGCGGACGTTCCAGGCCGAGGACGAGATCGCGGCCGTGGGCGCGATCATCGGCGCCGCCTTCGGCGGGGGCATCGGCCTCTGCGCGACCAGCGGACCCGGTCTCGCGTTGAAGTCCGAGGGAATCGCGCTCGCGGTGATGGCGGAGCTTCCCATCGTGATCTTCGACATCCAGCGGGGCGGGCCGTCCACCGGACTCCCGACGAAGACCGAGCAGGCGGACCTCATGCAGGCGCTCTACGGCCGCAACAGTGAGTGCCCGGTAGTGGTCATCGCGCCGGCGACGCCCGGCGACTGCTTCTTCGTCGCCTACGAGGCGATCCGGATCGCGGTCAAGTACATGGTCCCGGTCATCGTCCTCTCGGACGGCTACCTGGCGAACGGCGCCGAGCCCTGGCTGATCCCCGATCCGAAGAATCTCCCGGACATCACCGTCCGCTTCCGCACCGAGCCGGAGGGGTTCCAGCCCTACGCGCGGGAGGAAGCCACCCTGGCGCGGCCATGGGTTCGCCCGGGAACGCCGGGCCTCGAGCACCGCATCGGCGGCCTCGAGAAGCAGGACGTCACCGGCAACGTGTCCTACGACCCGGACAACCACGACCTGATGGTGCGGCTCCGCGCGGAGAAGGTCCGGCGCGTGGCGCAGGAGATTCCCCCGACGACGATCAACGGCCCCGCGGGCGGCGACCTGCTGGTCGTGGGGTGGGGAGGGACCTACGGCACGATCACCGCGGCCGTCGAGGAGGTCCAGGCGGCGGGCAAGTCCGTCGCGAGCATCCACCTGCGGCACCTCTGCCCGCTCCCGCCCGATCTCGGCCAGATCCTCCGCCAGTACCGGCGCGTGCTCGTGCCCGAGATCAACAGCGGGCAGCTCGTGCGGGTCCTGAGGGCGGAGTACCTCGTCGACGCCGTCGGATTCAACCGCGTGCGGGGCGTGCCGCTCGCGACCCAGGACCTCGTGGAGGCGATCAACCAGCTGGTCGAGGACAACCGATGAGCACCGATACGAACGCGCCGCAGGCTCCGCGCTACACGAAGAAGGACTTCGAGTCGGACCAGGACGTCCGCTGGTGCCCCGGCTGCGGGGACTACGCGATCCTGTCGACCATCCAGAAGATGATGCCGGACCTGGGCGTCCCCCGCGAGGACATCGTCTTCGTCTCCGGGATCGGCTGCTCGAGCCGGTTCCCGTACTACATGAACACCTACGGGTTCCACACGATCCACGGCCGCGCGCCCGCGATCGCGACCGGCCTCCGCCTGGCGCGACCGGACCTCAAGGTCTTCGTGGTGACCGGGGATGGGGACGGCCTCTCCATCGGCGGCAACCACATGCTCCACATCCTCCGGCGGAACGTGAACGTCACCATCCTGCTCTTCAACAACCGGATCTACGGGCTCACCAAGGGGCAGTACTCGCCGACCAGCGAGCTCGGGAAGGTGACGAAATCGACGCCGCTGGGCTCGGCCGACCGTCCGATCAACCCGTGCGCCTTCGCGCTGGGCGTGGGCGCCACCTTCGTCGCCCGCACGGTGGACCGGAACATCGCGCACATGGAGGAGACGCTCAAGCGCGCCGCCGCGCACCGGGGCACCGCCTTCGTGGAGATCCTCCAGAACTGCAACATCTACAACGACATGGCGTGGGGCATCCTCTACGACCGCGAGTCGAAGGCCGAGCACGAGCTCAGGGTCGAGCACGGGAAGCCGCTCCTCTTCGGCACCGCCGCCGCCCGGAAGGGCCTGGTGCTGGACGGGGTCAGGGCTCGCGTCGTCACCGCCAGCGACGTGCCGGTCGAGCGACTCTGGGTGCACGACCAGACCGACACCGCCTCGGCCCTGGTCCTGGCGAGCCTGGTCAGCCCCCAGTTTCCGGTCCCGGTCGGCGTCCTGGCGAAGGTCGAGGCGCCCATCTACGAGGACCTCATTGCCGACCAGGAGAAGCGGGCCATATCCGAGCGCGGTCCGGGCGACATCGCGCGCCTCCTCACGTCCGGCGACACCTGGACGATCCGCTGAGGCACCGCACCCCACCGACGCCGGACCCCCGGCGCGATTCGGGGCGCCGGCGACCGTACCGTCCGGAAGCGACCGCCGTGGACATGCGCCTCCGGGAGACACCATGGACCACCGCCTCGTAGACGCCCTCCGCGAGATCGTGGGCCGTGACGGCATCGTCACCGCGGCCGACCAGCGCCTGGTCTACGAGTGCGACATGCTCGTCTACCTCAAGGGCATGCCCGACCTGGTCGTGCTTCCGCGATCGACCGCGGAGGTGCTGGCCGTGGTCCGCCGCTGCCTGGAGGCGGGCGCCCCGATCATTCCCCGCGGCTCGGGCACGGGACTCATCGGCGGGGCGACGGCGCCGAAGGGCGGCGTGATGATCGGCGTCAACCGCATGGATCGCATCCTCGAGGTGGACCTCCGGAACCGCTACGCCGTGGTGGAGCCGGGTGTGATCAACCTCGACCTGACACGCGCCGTGCAGGACCGGGGGTACTTCTTCGCCCCGGACCCCTCGAGCCAGATGGTCTCCTCGATCGGCGGGAACGCCGCCACCAATGCGGGCGGGCCCCACGCGCTCAAGTACGGGAACGTGGCGCACCACGTCCTCGGCCTCGAGGTGGTCACGGGCACGGGCGACGTGCTCACGCTCGGGAGTGTCGTCGCGGAACGCCCCGGATACGACCTCACGGGGGTCGCGGTGGGCTCCGAGGGCACCCTCGGCGTCGTCACCAAGGTCATGGTGAAGCTGACGCGGGCCCCCGAGGCCGTGCGGACGGCCGTCGCCACCTTCGAGTCGATCGAGATCGCCTCGGCCGCCGTGTCGGCGATCATCGCCGAGGGCATCGTGCCGGCCGCGCTCGAGGCGATGGACGAGCCGATCATCCGGGCCGTCGAGGCGGGCGTCCACGCCGGCTACCCGACCGAGGCGAAGGCGGTCCTCCTGATCGAGCTCGACGGGCCTGCCGCCGAGGTCGAGGTGCAGGCCGGGGCGGTGGCGCGGATCTGCCTCGCCGCGGGCTCCCTGACGATGCGCGTCGCGCAAGACGACACGGAGCGCGCGCTCCTCTGGAAGGGCCGGAAGGAGGCCGCCGGCGCGGTCGGGCGCATCACGCACAACTACGTCCTGCAGGATGCCGTCGTGCCGCGCTCGAAGCTGCCGACCGTGATGGCGCAGATCCAGGCGATCGCCGGGCGCCACGGGCTCGTCGTCGCCAACGTGTTCCACGCCGGGGACGGGAACCTCCACCCGATGATCTGCTACGACGAGCGGATCCCGGGGGAGTTCGCCCGAGCGCTCGAGGCAAACGAGGAGATTCTCCACGCCTGCATCGCGCTCGGCGGGACGGTGACCGGTGAGCACGGCGTGGGTCTCGACAAGGCCGAGAAGCTGCCCCTCCTCTTCAATCCCGACGACCTCGAGGTAATGCACGCGGTCCGGCGGGTCTTCGACCCTCGCGGGCTCATGAACCCCCAGAAGGTGTTCCCATCCGGGCAGCACGCCTGCGCCCCGGTGTCGGCCGGGGCGGGAAAGCCCGTGCCAGAGGGCATGTGGGTCTAGCCACGGCGGACATCAGCCGGGATCTGGCCGAGGCGGTCGCCCCCGGGACGCTCCTCTCGGGCCACCCCGCGGGAGTCCGCGCCGTGGCGGGCGTCGCGCCCCGCTTCGTCGCCGAGCCCACGAGCGTCGTCGGCGTGAGCCGCGTCCTCGCCCTCGCCAGCGCCCACGGGCTCGCCGTGGCGCCGACCGGTGGCGGCGCTCGCCTCGCCTGGGGGGCGCCCCCGCGTCGGCTGGACGTCGTGCTGTCGCTCGCGCGGCTCGATCGTGTTCTCGCCCACGAGCCCGCTGACCTGACGCTCTCGGTGGAATGCGGCGCGACGCTCGAGGCGCTGGACGCGGTCCTCCGCCCGCACCGGCAGTTCGTTCCTCTCGATCCGGCCCGGTCCCACGCCTCGACCATCGGAGGGCTGATCGCCACCGGGGCTGCCGGACCCTACCGGGCACGGTACGGGACGATGCGCGACCTCCTGGTGGGCCTGACCGTGGTCCGAGCCGACGGCACCGTCGTCAAGGGTGGCGGGCGGGTGGTCAAGAACGTCACCGGCTACGACATCCCGAAGCTCCACGTGGGCGCCCTCGGCACCCTCGGCGTCGTCGTGGAGGCGCATCTCCGGCTCCACTCCCGCCCAATCGAGGAGCGGAGCTGGGTGTTCGGCTTCGCGAGCGTCGAGGCCGCCCTCCACGCCGCCCTCGACATCCGCGACACGCCGGTCGTGCTGAGCCGCTGCCAGCTCGTGACCGCCGGGGCGCTCCGCGCGCTGGGGGGGCCCGAGCCGCCCGCCGCCGCCCTGGCCGTGACCATCGGCAGCGTGCCCGAGGCCGTCCGCGCGCAGGGAAGCCAGGTCGCCGACATCTGTGGCCGGGCGGGAAGCCCGGCGATCGAGGTCCCGCAGGCCGACGCCTGGTGGCAGCGGATCGCCGACGTCACATGGCCGGAAGACCCGGCGACCCACCTCTCGATGCGGATCGGGATCCGGCCGACCGATGCCGTCAAGGCGCTACGGGCGGTAGAGGCGGTCCAGCCCGGCGGCGGCGCGCTCCGGGCCACCGTCAACGTGGCCAACGGTGTCCTCCACGCAGCCCTGGCGCCCATCGAGGCTCGCCGCGTCAGCGACGTCGTCGCGCGTGTCCGCGAGGCCCTCGCGGCGCTCGACGGCACCTGCGTCGTGGAGCACGCGCCGCCGGACGCCCTGCCAGGCCTCGATGTCTGGGGTGACGTCGGGTCCGCTCTCGAGGCCATGCGGCGCCTCAAGCGGGAGCTCGACCCGGCGGGTGTCCTGAACCCCGGCCGGTACGTGGGAGGCATCTAGGTGACGACCGTCCATGCCTCCGGGCACGCCATCGATGCCGAGGCCGCCCACGCGTTTCCGCGCCCGCTCGGCGCCTTCGACGGCGAGGAGCCCCCGGATTGGGAGGGGATCCTCGATTGCGTGCATTGCGGCATCTGCTTGCCCCAGTGCCCGACCTACCGGGTGCTCGGCCAGGAGATGGACTCGCCGCGGGGGCGCGTCTACCTGATGCGGGCCGCGACCGAGGGCCGCATCGGCCTCACCGAGAACTTCGTCCTGCACATGGACCGATGCCTCGGCTGTCGGGCGTGCGAGACGGCGTGCCCGGCGGGTGTCCCGTTCGGGCGCCTCATCGAGGAGACGCGCGGGCAGATCGAGCGGAAGGTGCCGCGGACCCTCGGGCGCCGACTCATGGGCCGGCTCCTGCTCGGCGTGTTTCCCGAGCGGCAGCGGCTCGCGCGGGTGCTCGCCCTGACGAGGCTCTATCAGCGCTCGGGGCTCCAGCGCCTCGTGCGCGGATCGGGGCTCCTTCGGAGCTTCCCGCGCGTCGGGGCGATGGAGCGTCTCCTCCCGGCACTCCCGGCCCGATCGGCGAACCGGCTCCCCGCCGAGACCCTCCCGCCGAGTGGCCCCCACCGGGGGACGGTCGCGCTCTTGGAGGGGTGTGTGCAGGCGCTTCTCTTTCCCGACGTCAATCGCGCGACGGTGAGCCTCCTCGCGCGCGCCGGATATCGGGTGGTCGTGCCCGACGGGCAGGGGTGCTGCGGGGCGCTTCATCTCCACTGGGGCGATCGAGCCGGGGGAAGGGCGCGGGCCCAGCAGAACGTGGCCGCCTTCGCCGATGCCGACTGGATCGCGACGAACGCGGCGGGCTGCGGAGCGGCGCTCCGTGACTACGGGCACCTCCTCGGCGACGACCCGCGGGCTCGCGTCCTGGCCGCTCGGGTGCGGGACGTCACCGAGCTTCTGGCCGAGCACCTGCCGGGCCCGAGGCGGCCGCTCGACCTCACGGTGACCTACCACGAGCCTTGCCACCTCGCGCACGGCCAGCGCGTGCGGGAGGCTCCGCGGACCATCCTGCGGGCGATCCCGGGGTTGCGGCTCGTCGAGCTGTCCGAGTCCGACCTCTGCTGCGGGTCCGCCGGCGTCTACAACCTGATGGAGCCCGAGATCGCGGGGCAGCTCCTCGTCCGGAAGCTCGACCGGATCGCGGCCACCGGTGCCGGGGTCGTCGCGAGCGGGAACCCAGGGTGCCTCCTCCAGCTCCGCCGGGGGCTCGCCGACCGTGGCCTCGCGGTCCGCGCCTATCATCCGGTCGAGCTCCTCGCCTGGTCGGTCGAGGGGACCCCCCCGGCGGAGAGGGGCTGACGCGTGGAGCGGATCCGCCTCAGTGAGCGCGTGGCGTTCCAGGACGGCAAGATGGCGCGGCACCGCCTCGCCGCCACGGCGCGGCTTCACACGGATCTCTACTGTCTCCGGCCCGGCCAGAGCCAGGCGGCGCACGTTCACGCCGAGCAGGACAAGCTCTACATCGGCGTCGAGGGCCGGGCGCGAATCCGCGTCGGAGCCGAGGTCGACTGGCTCGAGCCCGGTGTGCTCGTCGTGGCGCCGGCGGGTGTCGAGCACGGGCTGGAGAACCCCACGGAGGCGCCCTTCGTTGCGCTCGTGGTCGTCGCCCCGCCGCCGGCCCATGTCTGAGCCCCTTCAAGTAGGGTCTGAGGGGCACGCGCCGACGGCGCCGGTACGGCGCCTTACGGCGGACCTCGGGTAGGGCGGGAAGACACCGTGGCCGAGGAAGCCAAGCGGTACTTCACGGTCCGCACGATCGAGGCCCTCATCCCCCGGCTCGAGTCCCTGATGGGCCGCGTGATGGACGCCCATGCGGAGGCCGCGCAGCTCCGAACCGAGCTGGAGGCGGCCCAGCGCGAGGTGGTGCTGGCGGGCGGCATGCGGCTCCGGCCGGAGTGGTGGCGCGCCCGCCGGGCGGGCATCGACAAGGCGAACCGGGCGCTTCGAGCCGGGCTGGCGGCGCTCCTCGCCACCGGCGGGGTCCCGAAGGACCTCGAGCTCGGGCTCGTCGACTTCTTGGGCCTCGTGCGCGGGCGCGAGGTCAACCTCTGCTGGCGCTATGGCGAGAAGCGGATCCGGTTCTGGCATGGCCTCGACGAGGGGTTCGGAGGCCGGAAGGCCATTCGAGAGAACGAGACGGAGGCGTGATGGAGCTGATCCTGACGAGCGCGGGCTCCTACCCGCGCATTGGCGATACGCCGGACACCCAGCGGCACCGGCGAGCCTACGCTCAGCACGAGCGGGGCGAGATCTCCGACACCGAGTGGCGCACCGTCGAGGACGAGGTCGCGGAGCACGTGGTGCGGGAACAGGCGGCGATCGGGCTCGACGTCGTGACTGACGGCCAGGTGCGCTGGTACGACCCCATCTCCCATCTGGCCCGGCACTGCGAGGGGATCCAGATCAACGGCCTTCTGCGCTACTTCGACACGAACTTCTACTTCCGCCAGCCGGTGGTGTCGGGGCGGATCCATCGGCGCGAATCCGTCCTGCGCCGTGAGTTCGAGGTCGCTCGCGCCGCGACGGATCGCGTCGTGAAGCCCGTCCTGACCGGACCCTACAGCCTCGCCTGCGGCTCCATCCTGGAAGGCGGCTACCGGAACCGTCGGGAGCTGGCACGAGCCTACGCGGAGGTCCTTGCCCAGGAGATCGCCGACCTCGTCCACGCGGGCGCCGCCCTGATCCAGGTGGACGAGCCCTATCTCCTCCGGCACCCGGAGCACGCCGACCTCGTCCACGAGGGGCTCGGCACTCTGGCGGCGGCTCGCGGGCGGGCGCACCTGGCGCTCTACACCTTCTTCGGAGACGCGCTCCCCCTGTGGGACGATCTCATGGCGATGCCCGTGGATCTCGTCGGGCTCGATCTCACCTACGGGCCCAAGCTGGCGGACCGGATCGCCGAGACCGGCGCGCCCCGGACGCTCGTCCTTGGCGTGGTCGACGGACGGAACACGAAGCTCGAGGCGCGGGATGCCCTTCTCCGGATCCTCGACCGCGTGCTGCCGGGGCTCCGAGGGCCAGTGGGCCTCGGCCCGTCCTGCGGGCTCGAGCTCCTGCCGAGAGCCCGGGCCCGGGCGAAGCTCGAGAACATGGTCGCGATCGCGCGCGAGCACGCGGGACGCGACGGGGGGCCCCGATGAGCCGCGCGAAGCTCCGCAGTCTCGGCCTGGACCTGCCGGTCCTGCCCACCTCCACCGTCGGCAGCTTCCCGAAGCCCGACTATCTCGTGGAGGCCCGGGCCAAGGCCACGCGCAACGCCATCACGCGCCCCGAGCTCGACCGCCTGGAGCGCCAGGCGACGGAGTTCTGGGTGCGCACCCAGGAGGAGCTCGGACTCGACGTCCTGGTGGACGGCGAGCAGTACCGCGGGGACATGGTCGCGTACTTCGCCGAGACGATGCCCGGGTTCACCCGGGGCGGCCTGGTGCGCTCGTACGGGAACCGCTACTACCACAAGCCGGTGATGGTGGGCCCGGTGCGCTGGCCGGGGCCGATGACGGTCGACTGGTGGCGCTGGACGCAGTCGCTGACGACCCGCCCGGTGAAGGGCATGCTCACGGGGCCGTACACCCTCATGGACTGGTCGTTCGACGACCACTATCCGGATCGCAAGACCGCCTGCCTCGCGCTCGCCCGCGAGGTCCGCAAGGAGGTCGAGGCACTCCTGGAAGCCGGGGTCCGCATCATCCAGATCGACGAGCCCGCGCTCTCGGTCCGGCCAGACGAGCTCGGCTTCGCCGTCGAGGCGATGCATCTCGTCGTCGACGGGCTTCCCGCCTACTACGTCGTCCACGCGTGCTTCGGGGCCTTCGAGACGATCTATCCGGGACTCCTCGACCTGCCGGTGGACAACCTCGACCTCGCGATCTCGCACAGCGCCCTCGATCTCCTGGCGATGTTCGAGAAGGACCCGTTCATCAAGGACCTCTCGCTGGGAGTGCTCGACGTCCACACGCACACCGTGGAGGCCGCCGACGACGTCCGGACCCGGATTCGCCGGGGCACCACCGTCCTGCCGGCCGACCGCATCTGGGTCGACCCCGACTGCGGGCTCAAGACCCGCACCGTGGAGGAGAGCCGGGCCAAGCTCGGGGCGATGATGTCCGCGGTCCGGGCGGCGCGCGCGGAACTGGGCTGAGCCCGCCCGGCGGCTCGCGATGACGCGCTACTCGGCCGTCCTCTTCGACATGTTCGACACCCTGGTGCGATTCGACCGGGGCCGGCTCCCCGCGGCCCAGATCGGTGGGCGGGAGGTGCGGTCGTCGGTGCCGGAGCTCCACAGCGTCGCGGCCACCGCCCTGCCGGGGGTGGGGCTCGAGGCGTTCTACGACGCCTATCTCTGGAGCTATCAGGAGGCCGAGCGACTCCGGGCCGACAGCCACGAGGAGGTGCCCGCGCACCGGCGGCTCGAGATCTTCTACCGTCGCGTGGGCGCCGATCCCGCCACGATCCCTCCGGCGGTGACCGAGTGCCTGCTGGCCACCCACATGGCCTGCCTCGCGGGCGCGGCCGAGCCCATGCCGGGGCAGGAGGAGCTCCTCGACTGGCTGAGGGGTCGGTACCGCCTCGCGGTCGTGTCGAACTTCGATTACACGCCGACCGTCCAGCGCATCCTCGCGGAGAGTGGCATTCTCGGTCGCTTCGAGACCGTGGTCGTGTCGGACACCGTGGGCTGGCGGAAGCCGCGCCCCGATATCTTCCAGCGCGCCCTGGCCGAGATGGGGGTCGCGGCCGGGGACTGCCTGTTCGTCGGCGACCGGCCGGACATCGACGTGGCCGGCGCCAAGGGAGTGGGCATGGCGGCGGCCTGGCTCAACCCGGCCCGGGCGCCCTTGCCCCCCGGACTTCCCGCTCCGGATCTCGACCTTGCCGGCCTTTCCGACCTCCGGCCCGCCCTGGAGACCCATCCAAAAGGTTCTTGACGCCCCGGGTGGCACTTCGCTAGTGTTCTGCCGCGATTGCCGGGGGGAAAGCCGCGAGCGGTGAGTGACGCTCCGGCCGCAGGGGCACCCCGGCCCCCCGCGGCGCCTGGTTGGCCGTCGGTCCCCAGCACCACAGGAGGAGAGCGAGGCATGCGTGAGACCGGGGTGGTGAAGTGGTTCAACGACGCGAAGGGGTACGGGTTCATCGAGCGCCCTGGCAAGGAGGACGTCTTCGTCCACTACTCTGCGGTCGATGGCAGTGGGTTCCGCACCCTTGCCGAGGGCCAAGCCGTCGAGTTCGATGTCGTCGATGGCCCCAAGGGCAAGCAGGCGGCCAACGTCGTCAAGAAGTAGCCTCGCCGAGAATCCAGGCCGGCCCCGGGGACCCCATCCTCGGGGCCGTTTTGCTTCGGGCGGCCCCTGGCGCATCCTAGGAATGGGTACGACCGTCTCATGGACGGAGGATCAGCTGTGACTGACGTCCGGAACGTGATCATCGTCGGGTCGGGGCCGGCCGGGCTGACCGCCGCGATCTACGCGGGGCGAGCGAACCTCACCCCGCTGATCGTGGCCGGGAGCCAGCCCGGGGGGCAGCTGACCCTCACGTCGGAGGTCGAGAACTACCCCGGCTTCGTCGAGGCGATCCTGGGGCCCGAGCTGATGGACGTCATGCGCAAGCAGGCGGAGCGGTTCGGCACCGAGTTCATCGACGACGACGTGGTCGGGGTCGACCTCTCGACCCGGCCCTTCACGGTCAAGACGGCCGAGCGCACGTGGCGGGCGCGCGCGCTCCTCATCGCCACCGGGGCCTCCGCGCGCCTCCTGGGCCTCGAGTCCGAGCGGCGCCTCCTGGGGCGCGGCCTGTCCACCTGCGCGACCTGCGACGGCTTCTTCTTCAAGGGCCAGGAGCTGGTCGTCGTGGGCGGGGGCGACTCCGCGATGGAGGAGGCCACGTTCCTGACGAAGTTCGCCAGCAAGGTGACGATCGTCCACCGGCGGGACACGCTGAGGGCGTCCAAGATCATGCAGGATCGGGCGCGCCGGAACCCGAAGATCGCATGGGCGCTCAACCGCGTGGTCGACGAGATCCTCGGCGCCGACCGGGTCACCGGCATCCGGCTCCGCGATCCGGACAGCGCCCGGGCGGAGGAGCTTCTCGCCGGCGGCGTCTTCGTGGCCATCGGCCACACGCCGAACACCCAGCTCTTCGCCGGCCAGCTGGAGATGGATGCGGCCGGCTACCTCGTCACGGAACCAGGGTCGACTCGCACGAACATCCCCGGGGTCTTCGC
>Ga0214473_10004334_pt1 | contig 17062 bp, 17 predicted proteins | sample RVTome_7_FD_203509 | JGI IMG/M metagenome (GOLD analysis project Ga0214473, IMG submission 203509) | Soil microbial communities from uranium-contaminated site in the Upper Colorado River Basin, Wyoming, United States - RVT98D197 | ecosystem: Environmental > Terrestrial > Soil > Contaminated >... | reverse complement strand
GGCGCGCCGACTTCACACGCGCCCTCGAGGCGGGGGACAGCCGGGAAGGCCTCAGCATCATCCTCGCTCGCGTGGGCGTGTCGACCGAGCTGGTGCCCGCCGCGTCCTGGAACATCAAGATCACCACAGCAGACGACTGGGCCATGGCCCAGGCAATCTGGGGGGTAGTGCGATGACGACTGTCGGCCTCGTCGGGCTTGGGCTCCTCGGACATGCCGTCGCCTCGCGATTTTCCGGGGCGGGTCACACCGTGGTCGGCTTCGACGTGCTGGCCGCGCGGGCCCAGGCCCTCGCCGAGATGGGCGGCAGGACGGCGCCGTCGGCGCGCGCCGTCGCCGAAGCCGCCGAGGTCACCTGCACGCTCCTGCCCTCCCTCACCGCCGTGGAGGAGGCCATTCTGGGCCCTGATGGCGTGCTGGCGGGGGCCGGGCCGGGCGCGGTCGTCGTCCAGATGAGCACGATCTCGCCCACCCTCACCGAGCGGCTCGCGCGGGAGACCGCCGCCCGAGGCCGGGGCTTCCTCGACTGTCCCATCAGCGGGACGAGCGCGATGGTGGCCCGCGGCCAGGGCATCATCTTCGTCGGCGGAGAGCGCGCCCTCTTCGATCGCTGGCGGCCGCTGCTCGAGGCCGTCCTGCCGCGCGCGGTTCATGTCGGCTCGGCGGGACAGGCCATGACGCTCAAGCTCGTCGCCAACCTCCTCATCGCGCTGCACAGCGCGGCGGCCGCCGAGGCGCTGTCCCTGGCGCGCCGGGCCGGCCTCGACCTCAACATCGCGCTCGACGTCCTGTCCTCGAGCGCCGCTGCCTCGCGGATGCTCGAGGTGCGCGGCCCGCTCATCGTGCAGGCGGACTTCCCGCCTCAGATGAAGCTCGACCTCTTCATGAAGGATCTCCACCTGATCCAGGACGCCGCCGCCGGCGTGGGCGCCCCCCTGCCCCTCACCGACGTCGCCGAGCGTCTCTACGCCGCGGCCCAGGCCGCGGGCCGAGGTGGCGAGGACCTCGCGGCGGTGGTGACGGCGATCGACGAGCTCGCCGCGCCGCCGCCCTAGCCTGGGGTCCCGCCTCGCGCGTGGTCCGTTCGCGAATACTCCGGCTTAGCTCTTCTTGCAGTTCTCGGGAACCCTGAGCTTGGCCGAGATCTTGTCGCCGACCTTCATGTCCTGGAGCGTTTCCTTCGAAGCCTGGAACTCGTGGGTCGTCCCGTCGGCGACACGCACGGTGAGCATGCCCTGATTCGGATCGACCTTGAGGACCTGACCTTCGACCTTCTCGACGGCCCCGGCCTTCGGGCAATCGGCGGGCTTTCCCTGCGCCTGGGCGAGCGTGGCGGCGCCCCATAGCATGAGGCCGGCAAGGGGCCACGCGGCCATGCGGATCGACGTCTTCATGAATTCCTCCGCTCGCTAGTGCTTCGTGATGTCGTAGATCGCGCCGGCGGCCGCTCCGACCCCGACCCCGATGAGGGCGCCCTTGCCGGCGCCGTAACCCGTTCCCGCCCCGATCGCCGCTCCGCTGCCCGCGCCGACGGCCGCGCCCGTGGCGGTCCCGCAACCGGCGACGGCCAGCGCGAGCAGCGACACGCCGAGGATCGGCGTCGCCCACCGCTTCGTCATAGCCCGCTTCGTCATGGTCTCATTCCTCCCTGATTGTCCTCGGTCCAGCGGACAGGACACTAGCCGCCGGTCAAGCGCGCGAAGAAGTTCTTCACGCCCTGCCCGAAGGAGCTTGCGCCGTCTTTGAGTTGCTTCCACGCGCTCTTGGCCTGAGGCTCCGCGGCCTTGCCCGCCTCGTTCAGCTTCTCTCCGGCGGTCTTGGCGCCTTCGACCACGGTATTGCCGACACCCTTGGCGGTCTCCGCGATCCCCTCGCCGGCCGTCTTGGCTCCGCTCTCGACCTGTCGGGTCGCTTCCTTGAGCTTGGAGTCGTCCGCAGCGCTCGCGGGCAGAGCCGAGAGCAGCGCGAACGAGAGCGTCACGATGGTCGCCGTTGTGAAAGTGCGCATCAGGATTCCTCCTCCGGGCGGCGTTCAGTCGCAACACGCGTGCCAGGCGTGCGGACGGCGGCCCGCAAGGGCAGGAGCCGACTTATCGAGGCTTTCCCCGCGGGACGTCCCGTCTGGAACGCGGCGATGCCGCGCTCCACGGAGTCGCGGCCGACACGATTTTACCAGCGGCGTGTAATGTTTACACGCCGGCGAGCGCCACTCAGGCGCCCTCGACGAGGATGACATGCCCCGTCGACGCGGTCTGGCGCAGCTTGACGAGCGGGCTGTACTCCTGCGAGTTGTACCAGGCCTTGGCCGCCGCCGTGTCGGGGAACTCGATCACCACGAAGCGTCCGGGCCGCCAGTCACCCTCGAGCGGTTCGTAGGCGCCGCCCCGCACGAGGAAGCGGCCGCCGTACTTCGCCACGGTCGCGGGCACCTGCTTGCGGTACTCGGCGTAGGTATCGGGATCCTTGACGGTGACGTCGGCGATGATGAAGGCGGCCATGACCTCTCCTCCTTGCGTGAAGGTTGCTCCAGCCTGCTGGGTCAAAGATGAGGCAGGACGGCCGCGGCGAAGAGATCGGTGCCCTCCGGGCGAGGCGAATCGGCGAAGTGCACCGTGAGGCGATCGGCACCCTGCGCGATCACCCCGCGCAGGGACTCGGTCACCTGGGCCGGCGTCCCGACGAGGCGGCCGTCCTCCATGGGGCGGACGCGGGGCTCGCTCTTCAGCCGCTCGACCTCTCGCTCCGTCTCGGCGATCAGAATGCCGACGCGGATGACCTGCTCGATCTCGTCGTAGTCCCGGCCCGCTTCGCGGCAGTGCCCCTTGAGCACTTCCTGCTTGTGGGCAAAGATCTCCCGGCCCTTGAAGCTGTAGTTCCACCAGTCCGCGTGGCGGGCGACGACGCGCAGGAGATGCTTTTCGCCGTGGCCGCCCACCATGATCGGCGGGATCGGATCGGGCCTGGACTCGCAGTAGGCGCCGGCGACCTGATAGTGCTGCCCCTGATAGCTGGCCGGGCCCTCGGTCCACATGAGCCTGATCAGCTCGATGGCCTCGGCGAGCTGGGCGATGCGCACCGGCGCCGGGGGAAAGGGCCACCCGTACGCCCGATACTCCTCCTCGTTCCAGCCCGCGCCGATGCCGAGGATAACCCGGCCTCCGGAGAGGATCTGGGCGGTGGCGACCATCTTGGCGAGAAGGGCCGGATTGCGAAAGCTATTGCAGAGGACCTCGTGGCCGCACCGCTTGTCCGGATAGCGGGCCAGGGCATAGGCGAGCAGGCTCCAGCCTTCGGCGACCTTGTGGCCGGCGTACTGGACGTGGTCGGGGAACCAGAGCGAGTCGAACGGCGCGGCGGTGCGGTCGAGGTAGGGGAAGGTGTCTTCCATCAGCCGGGACCACACGTTCAGGCCAACGGGGACGGACATCTCTCCTTCCTTCTGTGGACACGAGCCCGCGTCAGAACCAGCGGGCCTTGTCCACCACGTTGCGCAGCGGCTGCCCGGCGACGTAGTAGTAGCCGGCAGGCGGGGCCGCCTGGGGCGCCTGGAGCCAGCGCAGGCGCGACGCCCGGCGCAGGAGATCGGGTGGCATCGCGCCGAAGGCGGCGTCGGCCGCGGCGACGGCCCGCCCGGCTGCGGCCGCGTCCTCGGCAACGACGATGGACAGGTCCGGAAGGGCGGTGGCGAGGCGCGCGGCCCACTCGCGCGTCGTCGCGGTCTGAGGGGGCAGCATGAGGAGCGTGGCGGGCATGGGACCTCGACATTACGCGATACCGCCGCTCCCGGTCAACGCGCCCGTGCCGCGGGGTCCTGGACCAACCTGATTCGCTCCCGTGCCCCGCGAACCGTCTGAGCCGGCGACATCGGCACGCGCCGGAGCAGGCCGCGGGCTCGAGACGTGCTCTTGCGACCGGGCCGGCGCGCGGCTACTCTGGCTCGTGGTCCCGGGCTGCGGATCTCGTGCTGGAGATGCGCGCATGGCAGGGGCCATCGCTCGCGGGCGATCAGTACCTGATCCGGATCCCGAACGGCAGTCTTTCGGAGCCGGCCGGGGCTGCCCCGGCTCATCCAAACCCGGGGGTCGCAGCGTAGCATTGGTACCGGGCGGACCGGATTGCCCGGCCCGCGCTCAGAAGCCTGGGCCGACATCTCTTACACGGAGGTGCCCATGAAACGTCGAATCCCCCTCGTCGCCACCTTGACCGTGCTGGGCCTCGCCGGCCTCGGGCTGGGCCTGTGGGCCAGCGGGACCCATGCCGGGGCCGACAAGATCGCCTTCCCCGCGAGCTTCAAGAGCGGCGTGCTCTACACCATCGCCGACCGGTATGACATCAAGCAGTACCGGGAGCTCTACGCCAGCGCCGACGCCGTCAAAGCGGCCAAGGAGGGCAAGCCGCTGCCGCGTGGCACCGTGCTCACGCTCGTCCAGTACAAGGCCCAGGTCGACGCCCAGGGCAATCCGGTGAAGGACGCCGCGGGCCGCTTCATCAAGGGCGATCTGCTCGCCTATGCCGTCATGGAGAAGCGGGCGGGCTGGGGCGGGGAGTACCCCGAGGATCTGCGCAATGGCGAGTGGGAGTACGCGGTGTTCTCGGCCGAGGGCAAGCTGAACGACAAGGCCAACTACAAGGCGTGCTTCCAGTGCCACAAGCCCCACGAGGCCCAGGACTTCGTGATCTCCCACCCGGCCCTCGCGGGCCGCGTGGCGGTGGCCGCCCCGGTGTCGGCCCCGGCGGGCAGCGTCCCCGTGGCCATCGGCGGCTTCGCCTTCGGCCCTGCCGGGGTGACCATCGAGCCGGGCAAGTCCGTCACCTGGACCAATACGGACCTCTCGCCGCATCAGGTCGTGGTGACGGGCAGCATCATGAAGACCGACTTCATCCTGAAAGGTCAGAGCGCCACGCTCAGCTTCAAGGACCCCGGTGTCTACAACTACGCCTGCGCGCTTCACCCGAGCATGAAGGGCGCCGTCGAGGTGAAGAAGTAGGTCACCGCTCCGCCCTGGCCCTCCCCGCGGAGGGCCAGGGCCCCGCGGCAGTCGCGAGCAGCCGTCACGCGATCTTGATGATGCCGGGCTCCATCACCGTGAACCGCTCGGCGACCTGCGGGTCGTGACCCGCGACGACCAGCCGCGCGGCGCCGGCGAGGGTGTCGATCGTCTCGAAGGCGTCGAGCATCTCGGGCAGGCTGGTGATGATCTGCACGGGCTGGCGCGTCTCCACGTTGTGGTAGAAGTGCGAGGCATCCGAGGTGAGGACGACCGTCCCCCGCGCGGTCTCGACGCTGACGATCTGGAGCCCCGCGGTGTGGCCGCCGACCCGGTGCACGCGGATGCCCGGGAGCACCTCGCGGTCGCCGTCGATGATCCGGACGCGGTTGGCGTAGTTCAGCGTCACCAGCCCCGCCAGCGCGTTCACGTTGGCCGATCCCCGGAAGGCCGGAGTCCGGCCGTAGGGTCCCGTCCAGAAGGCCACCTCGTCCTGCTGGATCCAGTACTCGGCGCCCGGGAACAGGCTGTGGCCGGCCCAGTGGTCGTAGTGCAGGTGGGTGATGAGGGCGAGGGGCACGTCGGCCGCCTTCACCCCCGCGCGCTCGACCATCGAGGCCGGGCTCACGTAGTTGCGTATCCCGCGCGCCTGCGCGTCGTCGTCGAGGAACCCCGTGTCCACGAGGATGGGGTGGGGCCCGCCGAGGATCAGCCAGACGAAGTAGTGGAGCGTGAGGGGCGCGTGGGACGACTCGCGGTAGAAGAACTGGCACGCCGTGGTGTCGCGTTCCCCGTACTTGAGCGCGTAGACGTCGTACATGGCTCCCCCGTGGACGAGTGAGTGTGGAGCGCGCGCCCGCCCGGCCTCAGAGCGCGAAGCGGGCCCGGAACACGCGGCGGATCAGATACGGGTTGGCGCCGAGGTGGTAGAGGCCCGCGGTGTCGCCGGCCTTGAGCGCCGCGCGCTCGGCCTCGGTGAGCTCATGGCCGGCGAGGTCGTCGTCGGTGAGGCGCTCCTTCATCGTGTGCTGGCGGGCGATGGCGGTCAGCGCCTTGTTGAGGCCGTACGAGGTCGTCGTCATGGATGCACCCACACGGTCGCGCAGCCGGTGATCCAGTCCGCCACCGGCTCGTAGGCGAGGAGCTCGCCCTTCCAGCCCGGCACCGCGCCGAGGAGCGCGAGCCAGTTCCGGATCTCCTGTCCGCCGTTGCCGGCGTCGCGCTCGATCTCGTCCCGCGTGAGGCGGAGGAGCGGCTCGACGTCGCCGCGGGAGACGTGATCGAGCACGGTGTGGTCGAACTCGGGGTTGATCCGCCCCGTCTCGGGCGTGCCCACCCAGTGCGAGATCCCGCCCGTGGCGAGGAGCGCGATGCGCTCCGCGGCGGGCCGGGACTGGATGAAGCGGCCGACGAAGCCGCCGACCTCGTAGCAGCGCCGCGGGGTCGGCAGCGGAGGCGCCGCGCAGTTCGTGTAGACCGGCACCACGGGCAGGGTGCCCTCCGGGGCGACGAAATGCAAGGGGACCGACAGCTCGTCCCAGCTCTCGATCTCGTGCGAGTACGCGAAGTCGATGCCGGCGGCGAGGCCGCGCTCGAGGAGCGCCATCCCCCACTCGGGCGCCCCGGGGACCTTGCGGGCGGGGATGCGCATGAGGCGCGCGCCCCCCGGGCTCGGGGCGTCGTAGGCCCCCGCGAGGCCGATGCAGAACGCCGGCATATTGCTGTAGGGAAAGTTCTGGAGGTGGTCGTTCACGAACATCACGACGAGGTCGGGGCGCGCGGCGGCGAAGCGCCGGTGAAGCTCGCGGAAGCCGGCGTAGAACCGGTCCCGCTGCTCGGGCTTCGACACCTCGGGCCGCCCCGTGATCAGAGGCGAGTGAGACGCGAGCGCCGCCGCGACGATCTGGGCCATGGTGCCCTCCCGATCCCGTACACTCCACCACCGGGGCAGGCGTGTCAAGTCGCCTACGCATGGCCTACGACCTGCGACCGCGATGCGATCGCGGTCGCGGCGTCACCGAGAGCTCGTGGTCGAGCGCACCGAACAGCTTTACCAGCGTTCCGAGCGTCAGGTTCAGAGCGGCACTCGACTGTCGGAGATCTCCACCTGTGCTAGCCTAGGCAGCGCTGTGTCCCGCCTGGACCTCTCGTGAAGCTCCAGGAGGGACCCTCACCCCGGCCCTCTCCCTCCTGAGGGAGAGGGAGCCTCGCATGCCACCCTCTCCCCCGTCGAGGGGGAAGAGGGCAGGGCGAGGGGGTATGGTCCATCACGCAAATCGGAGGACTGAATGGAGCTGCGCACTCTCGGCAAGACGGGCATCAGGGTCTCGGCTCTCGGGTTTGGGTGCGGTGACGTGGGCGGGCTCATGGTCCGCGGCACCCCGGCGGATCAGGAGCGGGCCGTGGCGCGGGCGCTCGAGCTGGGCATCAACTACTTCGACACCGCGGCCTCCTACGGCAGTGGCGAATCGGAGAAGAACCTCGGCCGGGTGCTGAAGGCCTTGCGGCCCGACGTCATCGTGGGCACCAAGGTCCGGGTCCCGCTCGAGGAGGGCGGCCGGATCGCGGCGGCGGTGACGGCCTCGCTGGAGGCGAGCCTCCGCCGGCTCGGGCTCGAGCGCGTCGACCTCCTCCAGCTCCACAACCTCGTCACGGAAGACGGCGGCGGGCGCAGCATCGCCGCCGGCGCCGTGCTCGCCCAGGTGGTGCCCGCGCTCGAGAGCCTCCGGCGCCAGGGCAAGATCCGCTTCTGCGGCATGACCGCGCTCGGCGACACTCCCGCCATCCACCGCGTGATCGACGCGCGCGTCCTCGACACCGCCCAGGTCTGCTACAACCTGCTCAACCCGAGCGCGGGCATGCCGTTGCCGCCGGGCTATCCAGCTCAGGACTTCGGCGGGCTCCTCGGCCGCGCGCGCGCGGCGTCGATGGGCGTCATCGCGATCCGGGTCCTCGCCGCGGGCGCGCTGAGCGCCACGGAGGCGCGCCACCCCGTCGCCATCCCCTCGGTGGACCCGATCGCGTCGGGCCCCGACTACGGCGCCGACGTGGAGCGCGCGCGCCGGCTCGAGGCCCTGGTGCGGGAGGGCCACGCCCAGAGCCTCGTCGAGGCGGCGATCCGCTTCGCCATCTCGAACGACGCGGTGACGACCGCCCTCGTCGGCTACTCGACCCTCGATCAGCTCGAGTACGCCGCCGCCGCCGTGGGCCGGGGCCCGCTCCCGCGCGCGGCGCTCGACCGCCTGGCCGCCCTGTGGCGGGAGCAGCGATGAGGGTCGAGTCCGTCCGCCGCACAACTACAACAGCACGACGCTCGGGCTGGCGGCGACGCTCCACGCCGCGGCGGGGATGCCCAACTTCCTGATCACCGAGTACTTCGTCAACTTCGAGGAGCCGGGCCGCGCCATCGCCCGCTCGCCCTTCCGCGTCGAGCAGAGCCACATCGCCCTGCCCACCGCTCCCGGCCTCGGCATCGAGCTCGACGAGGACGCCCTCGCGCGCCACCCGTATCGCGAGGCTCCCGTTCGCCGGTTGCGCCAGCCGCAAGACGAGTGAAGCCCGCGCACCCTGCCCTTTCCCCCTCGGCGGGGGAGAGGGTGGCATGCGAGAGGGCCGGGGTGAGGGTGCCCTCCGGATCGCAAGCACCGGGCGGATGCTGGACAGCGTCTGTGTAGTATGCAATCATCCGCGCGATGAAAATCGAGACCATCCGCCCCGCCGTCGACGCGGCCTGAGCCGGGGGGAAAGAGGGGCGCATGAAGAGCAACGGCGCGAGCGCGCGCGGGATGAAGCAGGTGGGGTACTTCGACTGCCCCGGCGGCGGGCAGGTAGTGGTCGACGGGCCCGTCGCCTATATCGCCCACATGAAGGCGCCGCACGGCACGACGCTGGTCGACGTGAGCGATCCCGCCGCGCCCCGCCGGCTCGCCACGATCGAGGTGCCGCCCGGCACACACTCCCACAAGGTCCGCGCGGCCAACGGCGTGATGCTCGCCAACCGCGAGGCCCACCCTGCGAATCAACCGCGCCCCGGCGTGGCGGGCGGGCTCGCGATCCACGACGTCGCCGATCCGGCCCGGCCGCGCGAGATCGCCTTCTGGCGATCGGGCGGCGCCGGCGTTCACCGCTTCACCTTCGACGGGCGCTACGCCTATATCTCGCCCGAGATGGACGGCTATGTCGGCAATATCGTCATGATCCTCGACCTCGCCGATCCCGCCCGGCCGCACGAGGTCGGGCGCTGGTGGATGCCCGGGCAGTGGACGGCGGGGGGCGAGACGCCGTCGTGGACGGGGCGGCAGCACCGCTGCCATCATCCGATCCGCCTGGGCAACCGCCTGTACGTGAGCTACTGGCACGGCGGCTTCGTCATCCTCGACGTGGAGGACCTGTCCAGGCCGCAGCGCGTGTCGGGACTCGACTGGAGCCCGCCCTTCATCACCCCGACACACACGGCGCTCCCCGTCCCCTTCCCGCTCCGGGGCCGGCGCGTCATGCTCGTGGCCGACGAGGACGTGGCGAAGCTCGAGCCCGGGCCGCCCTCGTTCCTCTGGCTCGTGGACATCAGCGACGAGCGGCACCCGATGCCCTTCGCGAGCTTTCAGCTCGAGGGCATCGACGGCAGCCCGCAGCCCGAGTTCACCGGCTGCCACCAGCCGTCGGAGCGGATCACGGGGACGGAGATCCCGGTGGCGTGGTTCGCCCACGGCCTGCGCATCGTGGACATCGCCGACCCGCACGCCCCGCGCGAGGTCGCGCATTTCCTCCCGCCCGCCCCCGCGGGCCACGAGCGCGTCTCGAGCAACGACATCTTCGTGGACGACCGCGGGCTCATGTACCTGATCGACCGCGGGCGCGGGCTCCACATCCTCGAGCGCGCGTGAGGATCGCAACGACCGACGACGGGAGCAACCCCTCGAGAGGAGACGGCGATGGGACACGGCTTCGCATTGTTCGCGGGTACGGCACCCGAGGTCATCCGCGCCTCGGCGCGGGAGGCCGAGCACCTCGGCTATAGCTCCTTCTGGGTCAACCACCCCGGCTCCACCGATGGACTGGCGGCGCTCGCCCTCGCGGCCCGCGAGACGCGGCGCATCGAGCTCGGCATCGGCGTGATCCCCCTGCACACGCGGGGTCCGGCGAGCATCGTCGAGGGTGTGGAGGCCCATGCACTTCCCCTCGACCGGCTCCTGCTCGGAGTGGGGAGCCCGAACCCGGAAGCCCTCAAGCGCGTGCGCGCGGGGATCGCCGATCTGCGCTCCCGTCTGAAGACGCGCCTCGTCCTGGCCGCGCTCGGCCCTCAGATGTGTCGCGTGGCCGGGGAGATCGCCGATGGCGTGCTCTTCAACTGGCTCACCCCCGAGCACGCGCGCGTGTCGGCCGAGTGGGTGCGCGCCGGCGCGGCCGCGGCGGGCCGGCAGCCGCCCAAGCTCTTCGCGTACGTCCGCCTCGCCCTCGGGCCGGCGGGGTGCGAGCGCCTCGCGGACGAGGGCTCCCGCTACGCGGCCATCCCCGCGTACGGGAACCACTTCATGCGCATGGGGGTGAAGCCCGTGGACACGGCCATCGCCGCCCAGAGCCCGCAAGCGATCCCGCCCGCGCTCGGCAAGTGGCGGGGGGTGGTCGACGAGGTCGTGCTGCGCGCCATCACCGGCGCCGACACGGTCGAGGAGAACCTGGCGCTCCTCCGGGCGGCGGCCGCGTAGCGCCCGAAGTCAGAGGATCGGTGGTACATCGGGCTCTCCGGCCGGTTCGCAGAGGAGGGTGTGGCCCGCGCGCGCGCCACCGCCGCCGCGCTGGCGCAGGCCGGGTTCGACCCCGCGCCATGACGATCCACCGAGGCGCCGCTCCGCGGTAGCTGACGCTGAACACGCACGCGGGCGTCTTCGTCCTCGGGATGGGGGTCAACGGTCTCGGGCTCACGCGGAGTCTGGGCGAGGCCGGCGTCCGCGTGAGGGCGGTGGACAGTGCCCGTCGAGCGCCCGAGCTCTTCTCGCGGTACTGCGTTCCGCTGGCCTGCCCGAACCCCGACGCCGAGCCGGAGCGCGCCCTCGAGCTATTGCTCGCCGAGGGGATGAAGCTGGAGCGCCCGGCCGTCCTCCTCCCCGCCAGTGACGCCTTCATCCGACTGATGTCGCGCTACCGCGCCCAGATGGCGGGGCGGTTCCTCTTCGCGCTGCCGCCGCCCGCCGTGGCGGAGGGGCTCGTGGACAAGTGGCGACAGCACGAGATGGTCGCGGGGGCCGGCATCCTCTGTCCCCGGACGATCCGCCTCGCAAGCATGGCCGACGTCGCGCGGATCAAGGACGACATCGACTACCCGGTCCTTCTCAAGCCGCGCCTCTCGCACCTCTGGGCTCCCATCTTCGGGACGAAGGGGTTTCGAGTCGACGGCCCGGCCGAGCTGGAGTCCCGCCTGACCGAGATCGCCCCGTCCGGTCTGGAGGTCGTGGTCCAGGCCATCGTCCCCGGGCCGAACACGAGCCACTATCTGGTCCGGGCGTATGTCGACGACTCGAACCATCCGCGGGGGCCGTACACGCTGCGCAAGATCCGGCAATACCCCACGGACTTCGGGGACGCGACGCTGATCGAGACGGTTCGCGCCGACGACGTCGAGGAGCTGGGGCTCCGGCTTCTGCAGCGACTGCAGTACCGGGGGCTCGCCTCCATCGAGCTCAAGCGAGACGAGCGCACCGGGGAGCTCACGTTCATCGAGCTGAACGCTCGGTTGGGCCAGAACCACATCCTGGGCACTCGCTGCGGCGTCAATCTGCCGTTGATCGCCTACCTGGACCTCACGGGTCAGACGCCCGCGCCCCGGCGCGCGTATCGCGAGGGGGTGCGCTACGCCGTCGTGGCGAAGGACGTGCGGGCCTTTCTGGACCACTCCCGGCGGGGAGAGCTCGGGCCCGTGCAGTGGATCCGCAGCCTGGCGACCGCTCGCGTCTTCCCTCACTTCGACCGGCGGGACCCGCTCCCCTTCGTCATGGCCGTCGGCCGTGGACTCCGGCGCCGGCTCCTGCCCCGAGTGCTCCCCCTCACCCGGCCCTCTCCCTCTCGCGCCGGAGAGGGAGCCGCAGCCACTCCCTGGCCCTCGCACAGGGAGAGGGCCGAGGTGAGGGGGAGCGCCCTCTGCGCTTCGCGCACTCCCGCGCGCGTTCTCCACTTTCGCTCCACCTTCACCTTCGCCGGCCCGGAAAGGAGCCTGCTGACGCTGGGCGCGCCGCTGCGAGCGCTGGGCATCGAGACGAAGATCATCGCCTATTACCGGCGGCGACCACCGGAGCCCCCCATCCACAGCCTGCTCGAACAAGGCCGGCGCGAGAACCTCGACGTCGAGCAGTGGGATGATTCCTCCCTCTTCTCGTGGCGCACGGTCCGCCGTCTGGCCCATGAGCTGGAGCACGGCGGATACGATCTCCTCGTCACGCACGACCACAAGGCCAACCTGATGGGATATCTGGCCGCGCGGCGCTCGAGGACGGCATGCCTCGCCGTGGCGCACGGCTACGACTTCTCGCTGTCGAGGATGCACCTCTATCGCCGCATCGACCTGGTCACCCTGCGCCGCTTCCCGCGCATCGTGGCGGTCTCCGATGCCTTGCGCGCGGAGCTGATCGCCGGGGGCCTGTCATCAGCGCGCATCCGCGTGATCCCGACGGCGATCGATGTCGGGCGGTTCGCCGAGGGCGCCGGTGACCGGGGCGCCGAGTGGCGGCGCCGATGGGCCGAGCCGGGGGCGCCGGTGGTCGCCACGGTCGGGCGCCTGTACCGGCAGAAGGGCCTGACCTACTTCCTCGAATCCGCCGCTCAGATCCATCGGGTGGCCCCGCAGGTCCGCTTCTGGATCGCCGGGGAGGGAGTGCTGCGCGATCGACTCGCGGCCCGGATCCGGCATCTCGGGCTGGAGGGAGTGGTGACGCTCCTGGGCCAGCAGCGCGACGTCGCGGCGATCATGGCGGCGAGCGACGTGTTCGTGATGCCGTCGCTCGGGGAGGGGCTCAGCAACGTGCTCCTGGAAGCGATGGCGCTCGCCAGGCCCGTGGTCGCCACGCGTGTGGGGGGCACACCGGAGGTCGTGCGAGACGGCGAGACCGGATGGTTGGTCCCACCGAGGGAGCCCGCGGCCCTGGCCGCCGCCGTCCTGCAGGTCCTGCGCGATCCCGGTCTCGCCGCGCGCGTCGGCGCGCAAGGGAGAGACCTCGTCGCCGACCGTTTCTCGGCCGCATCCGTGGCCGCGCAGATGGCGGAGGTCTACCGCGAAGTGACCGCGGCCACGGCGGCGCACGGGCCATGATCCGGCGGCGGGCGCGATGACCGCGGACACGCGCACGGCGAGGGAGCGGCTGGGGACATGGCTCCGCATCGGACTCCGTGCGGTGCTCCACGTGCTCTGCCTTCCCTTTCCTCCCAGCGCTCCCCGTGTCCTTCTGTGGCACAGCCTCGATCGGTCCGGCAGCCCCACCTCGCTGAGGCCCGAGCTCTTTGCCGAGCAGATCGCGTGGATGGCGCGAAAAGGGTACGACACCTGGCCCGCGAGCCGTTACGTCGAGGCCCTCGCCGGGAACGAACGCTTCCCCGAGCGTCTCGTCGTGCTGACCTTCGACGACGGTTACGCCAATGTCCTGGAGCGGGGCCTGCCCGCGCTCTCCGAGCACGGCTTCTCCGCCACCGTATTCCTGGTGACAGGCGCCGTGGGGCGGACGCCGCGCTGGGCGACATCCGACCCGCGCCGCACGAACGAGCGGATCCTGACGTGGCGCCAGGCCGAGCGGGCGGTGGGGCACGGGCTCGAGTTCGAGTCGCACACGCACTCGCATCCCGTTCTCGCGGAGCAGCCGGACGAACGCATCCGCGAGGAGCTCGCGAGGAGCCGCCGGGAGCTTGAGCGCCGGGGACTGGGCCGCGGCCGGATCATCGCCTGGCCCTATGGGGACTACGAAGCGCGGGTGGGCGCGTTGGCCGGCGAGGAGGGCTACGTCGCCGGGTTCCTCGACGATTTCTACTGGCCGCTGCGCCGGAACCCGGACCTCTTCCGCCTGAACCGCATTCCCGTGAATCCGGATCTCGGCGTGTTCGGAATCGCCTTCTCGCTGGGAAGGGGCGTCGAGCTGTGGAGCTGGCTGCGCAGCCGGGCGCGGCCCGCCCTCAGTGTGACCCGGCGCGCGCGAGCTCGGCCTCGGCCCGGGTGAGCCAGAGGGTCATGCCCATCGCGCGGAACTCGCCGATGGCGGCATCCAGCTCGACATGGGCGGCCTCGGAGCGTCCCGCCCGCCGCTCGACGGCAGCGAGGCCGAGTCGGCACTGGGCCACGAGCGGGCGCATCTCGAGCTCGCGGGCGCGCGCCAGCGCCTGCGCGTAAGCGGCGCGCGCCGCCTCGGGGCGCGCGGGCTCGCGCCGCGCCTCCACCTCGCCGATGAGCCGCAGCACCCGCACCTCGTGTCCCGCCTCGCGGTGCGCGCGCGCGAGGGCGAGCGCCCGCTCGGCGACCCGCGCCGCCGCCTCGGCGCGGCCGGCGTCGAGATACGCCTCGCCCAGGAAGGCCATCCACAGCGAGTGGTAGGCCATGATCCCCTTGGACTCGCCGTGGGCAACGGCCTGCTCGAGGAGCGGAATGGCCTCGTCGAGCCGCCCCGCCAGCGTGTAGGCATAGCCGAGCGAGGCGGCGAGGGCGGCGAACCAGAGCGGCAGGTCCCAGCGCCGGCAGACCTCGACACCGTGCTCGAGCATCGGGGTCGCCTTGCTGACGTCACCGCGGCGGGCATGGAACCCCCCGATGCCGAGCGAGGTGGCGACCCAGAGCTCGGGCCGGTCCAGCGACTGGGCGACCCGGATGGCGTCGCCGCTCGAGACCTCCGCCTCCTCGAACTCCCCGATCTCCGAGAGCACCCAGGCCTGCCACGAGAGCGAGTGGACGAAGAAGGCGGCGAGGGCGAAGCGCTGTTGCCGCAGGTCGCCGGTCAGGAGAGCCGCGTTCTCGCGCGTGAAGTCGATGGAGCGCCGGAACTCGCCGAGCGAGTGCAGGGCCTGCGCGAGGTAGAAGTTGGCCGACACGCGCAGGCTCACCTCGCCGAGGGCCTCGGCGATGGCATGGGCGCGCCGGCCCGCCTCGAGCGCGGCGTCGTGATCGCCCACGAGCCAGAAGTAGTTGCTCATGTAGCAGGCCAGGCGCACGCGCCGCGCCTGGTCGCCCGCGCTCTCGGCGAGGGCGTCGGCCTCGCGCAGGAGCTCGCTGACGCGCCCGAATTCGCAGAGCTGGAGCAGCGCGTGGCGCAGGGCGATGCGCAGGCCGATGGCCTGCTCGACGGCGGCCTTGTCCTGGGGCAGGCGCGGGAGGACCTGGAGGGCCTGGTCGAAGTACGCGGCCGCCTCGGGGTTGGCGCAGCGGTTGAAGGCCTTGGCGCCGGCCTGGCGAAGGTAGGGCAGCGCCTTGTCCCACACCTCGCCCTGGAGGGCGTGATGCGCCAGCCGCTCGACCTGCTCGGCCCGCCGGTCGGCGTAGAGCGTCTCCATCGCCGCCGCGATGCGGGCGTGCAGGGCCCGGCGGCGCTCCTGGAGCAGGCTCGCGTAGGCGACCTCGTGGGTGAGCGCGTGCTTGAACGCGTACTCGACCTCGGGGAAGAGGCTCGTCTCGTACAGGAACTCGGCGGTGTGCAACTGCGCCAGGCTCCGGCGCAGCGCGTCCTCGGGCAGGTCGGCAACGGCGGCGAGCAGCGGGAAGGGCACCACGCGGCCGATCACCGAGGCCGACTGGAGCAGGCGCTTGTCCGCGGGCGGCAGGCGATCGATGCGCGCCGCCAGCACGGCCTGGACACTGTCGGGCACCTGGATCGTGGGCAGCGCCTTCGCGAGCCGGTAGGCGCCGCGCTCGCCGATCAGGACCTTGTCCTCGACGAGGGTGCGGACGCTCTCCTCGAGGAAGAAGGGATTGCCCTCGGTGCGCTCGATGAGAAGGCGCTTGAGCGGGGAGAGGCTCGCGCCGCTCCCGAGCAGCGTCTGGAGCAGCTCCTCGGCGCTCTCGGGCGGCAGCGGGTCGAGTCGGATCTGGGTGTAGTAGCTCCGGCTGCCCCAGCCGTGCCGGTATTCGTGGCGATAGTTGACGAGCAAGAGGACGCGCGCGGTGGGCAGGCTCCCGACGAGGCTGTCGAGCACGGCCTGTGTCTCCGAGTCCGCCCAGTGCATGTCCTCGAAGACGAGCAGCAGCGGCTGCACCTGGCTCTCGCGCAGGAGCAGCCGGCGGATCGCGTCGAGCGTCCGCTCGCGCCGCTGCTGGGGATCGAGCGCCTGCCACTGCGAGTCGCCGACGGGCACGTCGAGCAGCGAGAGGAACACGGGGACGGCCGGCTCGAGCGCCTTGTCGAGCGTGAGGAGCTTGCCCGTGACGCGCTCGCGGACGTCGCGCTCGTCCTCGCCCTCGCCGATGCGGAAGTAGGCCTTGAGCAGCTCGATGACGGGCAGATAGGCGGTCGCCTTGCCGTAGGAGACGGAGCCGCTCTCCAGCACGAGCCAGCCCTGGGCGCGGTGGGAGTGGGTGAACTCCCAGAACAGGCGCGACTTGCCCACGCCCGCCTCGCCCACCAGGGCCACGACCCGGCCCCGTCCGCCCGCCGCCGCCTCCAGCGTCTGGCGGAGCTGCGCCATCTCGGCATCGCGCCCCACGAAGCGGCTCAGCCCGCGCACCGAGGTCGCCTGAAAGCGCGTGCGCGCGGCGCCGGCGCCGGTGACCTCGAACACCTCGACCGGCTCGGCGAGCCCTTTGACGGGGATGGGGCCGAGCGGCTTGACCTCGGCATACCCCTCGGCGAGCCGCAGCACGTCGCCCGTGATCAGCACGGAGCCGGGCGCGGCGAGCTGCTCCATGCGCGCGGCGAGATGGGTGGTCTGGCCCACCGCGGTGTAGTCCATGTGCAGATCGCTGCCGATGGAGCGCACGACGACCTCGCCGGAGTTCAAGCCGACCCGGATGTGCAGCGGGATGCCGTGGCGCCGGCGGACCTCTTCCGCGTACCGGCGCACGGTGTCCTGCATGCTGAGGGCGGCGTAGCAGGCGCGCACGGCGTGATCCTCGTGGGC
>Ga0214473_10004333_pt1 | contig 17064 bp, 18 predicted proteins | sample RVTome_7_FD_203509 | JGI IMG/M metagenome (GOLD analysis project Ga0214473, IMG submission 203509) | Soil microbial communities from uranium-contaminated site in the Upper Colorado River Basin, Wyoming, United States - RVT98D197 | ecosystem: Environmental > Terrestrial > Soil > Contaminated >... | reverse complement strand
CGCTCCCGCGCAAAACCTCGGGCACCGTGCATCACCTCAGCACGCGGCCCCCACCCGACGTACGCCCTTCGTCGCGCAGACTACCGGTCACTTGGGCGCAGACTATCGGTCGCCCTTAGATTAGCCTTTGAACTGACCTTGACGGCGGGTGAGGTGTACGCTATCCTCTTAGATAACAAGCGCTTGTTTGGGCGATTATGGGATTCGGAATGTGGTGGCGGACACGACGGTTCATCGGCGGGACGAGTTGCTCGGCGCGGCCAAGCGGCTGTTTGCGGAGCGCGGGTTCCAGGCCACCAGCGTTCGCGACATCGCAGAGGCGATGGATATCACCGCCGGCAGCCTCTACGCCCACATCGAGGGCAAGGACGACCTGCTCTGGGAGATCGTTAGCGCCGCGGCGGACCGGTTCTTTGCCGCGGTCGAGCCGATCGCCGCGTCGGGCCTGGTGTCGACGGAAAAGTTGCGGCGGGTCATTGCGGCACACGTTGAGGTCGTTACCGGCGACCTGACGGCCGCGGCGGTGTACTCCACGGAGTGGCGGCACCTGAGCGACGAGCGGCGGCGGGACTTCGCCTCGCGGCGGGACGCCTACGAGGCGCTGGTGCGCCGACTCGTGCGCGAGTGCATCCGCGAGGGCACCTTCGCCGACGTGGACGAGAAGTTCGCGACCCTTTTGATCCTCTCCTCCATCAACTGGATCTACCAGTGGTACCGCCCTGACGGGCCCATGACACCGGAGGAGATCGCCCGGAAGCTGACGGACATGCTGTTCAACGGGCTGCGCCGGCCGGGCGGGTGAGGTCCACGGGGCCAAGGAAACGGCCGCGACGGAGAATCCGACCGGGACCTTGGGTGCGATTCGTAGGGAATCGAGGGCTCTGCGGAGCCTGGCCGGACCCGTCGTCTCACGGGCGGGCCGATTGGCGGGCGATCGGTGCTGTAGTGTGCCTGATTCGATCGGTGTTCGAGCTGCTTGCCCCAGCAGTCTGTTGAACAAATGTCGAATGGCTGTGCACCGGTGCAGTTTCGACCCCGTTACGGCCGCCACGGGGGGCGGTCACTACATTGTCCAACAGACCGCTAGCCCACGACCGTAACGGGAGGCCGTCGGACGCTTATCGTGGTGGGCTTGAGCATGCCGCCCGCGGAGCATCTCATCCGTTGTGAGCGAAAGGAACGACGATGGTCCTCGACAGAGCAGACGGAAATGCCGGCGGACTCTCGTCCGGTGAAGCTGCGAGCAGGCTGGCCGAGTTTGAGGCCCGGATCAACCGCGGGGAGAAGATCGAGCCCGCGGACTGGATGCCGGACGGCTACCGGCAGCAGTTGATCCGGCTCATCCAAGTCCACGCTAACAGCGAGATCTGCGGGGCCCTGCCGGAAGGCAAGTGGATTCCGCACGCTCCCACCTTCAAGCGCAAGCTGGCCCTGTGCGCCAAGGTGCAGGACGAGGTGGGCCATGCTCAGCTTTTGTACCGGGCGGCCGAGACTCTCGGCCCCAGCCGCGAGCAGATGATCGAAGAGCTCATCACCGGCAAAGCTAAGTTCTCCAACGTGTTTCACTACCCGGCCGAGACTTGGGCGGACGTGGCCATCATCGCCTGGCTGATCGACGCGGCGGCGATCATCAACCAGACCATGATGGCCGAGGGGTCCTATGGGCCGTACGGGCGGGCCCTGAAGCGCATCTGCTACGAAGAGGCCTTCCACATGAAGCACGGCTACGAGATGTGCGTGGTGCTGGCCGCGGGGACGGCGACACAGCGCGGGATGCTCCAGGACGCGCTGAACCGCTGGTGGGCGCCGATCATGATGTTCCACGGTCCGTCCGACAAGGAGTCGACCCACACCACGATGCTAGTGCGCTGGAGGATCAAGCTCAAGACCAACGACGAACAGCGGCAGCAGTTCCTGCGGCAGTTCGTTCCCAAAATCTATGATTTGGGCCTGAAAACCCCTGACCAGGGGCTGCGGTACGACGAGAAGACCAAGGAGTGGCACTACACGGAACCGGACTGGGAGGAGTTCAAGCGGGTGGTCCGCGGCGGAGGGCCGGTCACCCACGAGCGGATCGCCGCCCGCAGGCTCGCCCACGAGGAGGGGCTGTGGGTGCGGGAGGCCCTGGCCGCGGCGGCGGCGAAGAAGCCAGTTCCCATGCCGTCCGCAAACTGAGAATCGCGAATTCGGTATAGCGAATGATGGACGTGAGACAAAAGACAAGGAGCGAAGTAGGCCAAAGACGCAGAGGCACCAGGCGACCGGAGGCGCGACCGTGAGGGAGCGGGCCAAGGTCCGGGACGCCACTGACGGCCATGGGAAAGTTGACGGAGCTACACCATGATTCGACGCGAGGACGTGCTCGAGAACCTCGATAAACGCCCGTTCGAGCCGTTTCGTATCTGCATGACCGACGGCCGATCGTACGACGTCACCCACCCGGACCTGTGCATGCCGAGTCGACACACGGTCTACGTGGGCGTTCCGGACCCCCGGCTGCGCCGTACTGTCGTCCGAATGGATCAATGCGCGTACGTTCACATCGTCCGATTCGAACCGCTTAATGGGAACAGGCAACGCCCGTCGCCAAAGAAACGGAGGCGAGACTAACGTCCATGCCCGATACAGGCTGTGTTTTGATCGCAGATTGGCGTCCTTCACGCAGACGTGCCCTATGAGTGACACCCAATGGCCCATCTATGAAGTGTTTCACCAGCAGGCGCGGGGCGAGCCGCACGTCTACGTCGGCTCGGTTCACGCCCCGGATGCGGAGATGGCTCTGCTGCTGGCCAAGGAGCAGTTCGCCCGGCGGCAGGCCTGCGTGAACCTGTGGGTGGTGCCCGCCGAGGCCATCACCGCGAGTAAGTACGAGGACGGCGACATGTTCGAGCACGCCAGTGACAAGAGTTACCGGGAGTCGTGGGGCTACAGAACGCCGAAGACGGTGGTGCAAGAAGCCACGGAGCGGCGGAGCGACCCTTGACCCTTCGGGTAAAGGGCAGGCTCCGCGACGAATGGGAAAAAGCCAGGGAGCATCGCAGATGGTAAAGGGACGGAGCGACGGAACATCGATCCGGATGAAGGTCCAGCGTGATCACGAATTCGGTCCGGTGGCGGCTCCGCGGCCTCGTGTTTTCACCGCAGCGACGGATGAAGAAGTATGACCACCTACCCATCGCTTCAAGACCTCACCGGTCTGGCCCGGGACGCCGTCATCGATCTGCTCTACCGGATGGCCGATGACGCCCTGATCCTGGGCCATCGCGACTCGGAGTGGACCGGCCACGCCCCCATCCTCGAGGAGGACATCGCCTTCTCCTCCATCGCTCAGGACGAAATGGGCCACGCCCAGGCGTTCTATCAGTTGCTCCACGAGCTGGGCGAACCCGACCCGGACCGCCTGGCCTTCGCCCGGAAGCCGCGGGCGTTCCGCTGCGCCTCCCTGGTGTGCCTGCCCAAGGGGGACTGGGCCTTCAGCATCGTCCGACGCTTTCTCTACGACCTGGCCGACAGCGTCCGGCTGACCGCGTTGTCGGAGAGCACCCTGGTGCCGCTGGCCCAACTGGTGCGCAAGCTGCGCGGCGAGAAGAAGTACCATCTGATGCATGGACGATCCTGGGTGCGCCGGCTCGGCCGGGCCACCGAAGTCAGTCATTCCCGGATGCAGGCGGCCCTCGACGAAGCCTACCCCCACGCCCTGGGGCTGTTCGAGCCGACCGAGGCCGACGGAGTGCTGGCCCAAGCGGGCATCTGCCCGACCGAGGACGAATTGCGGCGGCAGTGGGAGTCGGCGGCGGCCCCAGCCCTGGCCGAGGCGGGACTGACCGTAGACGAGAGCGTCCAGCCGATCCACGGCGGGCGGGTGGGGCGGCACCCCGCGGCGCTGAGCGAGCTGCTTACCAGCATGCAACTGGTCTTCAACATCGATCCCCAGGCGGCTTGGTGACAGACCATGGCCCCCGAAAAAGACAATCCTTCGTCTCCGTGTGCGGGTGACACATCGGCGGCTTTGCCGGCCGTCTGGCGGGCGTTGCAAACCGTGACCGACCCGGAGATCCCGGTCATCTCCGTGGTGGACATGGGCATGATCGCCGGGGTGCGCCTCAAGGACGGCGGAATCGTCGTGGACCTGACCCCGACCTTCGTGGGCTGCCCGGCCCTCCAGATGATTCGCGACAACATCCGCGCCGCCGTCGCGGCGCTCGGCGAGAAGGACGTGACCGTCAACGTGGTGTTCGACCCTCCGTGGACCACAGATCGGATCAGCGAGGAAGGGCGGCGAAAGCTCCAGGCCTTCGGGCTGGCCCCGCCGGGGCGGCGCTGTGGCGGAGCGCGGGACGAGCCGCCCAGGCTCGAGCATGTCCCGTGCCCGTTCTGCGCGTCGGAGAACACCGAGCTGGAGTCGATCTTCGGGCCGACGCTGTGTCGTTCGATCCACTATTGTCAGGCCTGCTTGCAATCCTTCGAGCACTTCAAGACGGTCTGAGGTGTCGCCCCGAGGGAGCCGCGCGTCTATGCTTCACTCGGATTTCGCCCTTCTGGATCCCGACCGGTTCTGGGCGATCGCGCCGTTCGCTCGTGTGCCATGAACGTGACTCCCGTGCTCAGGATCGTGCTTCCCGGCGACGTGCCCGGCATCCACGCCCTGGTCTCGGCGATCTACGCGGAGTACGGGTTTGCCCTGGACCTCGAAGGGGTTGACCGGCTGCTGGTCGATCCCGGGCGGTATTGCCGCGAGCGGGGCGGAGAGTTCTGGGTGCTGGCGGACGGAGGCGAGATTCGTGGGACGGTGGGGCTGCTCCTGCCGCCGGACGTGGCGGAGCTGAAGAGCCTCTACGTTCACCGGTCCATCCGGCGGGAAGGGTGGGGAGGTCGGCTTACCCAAGTCGCAATGGAATTCGCTCGGCGGGCCGGCCGCGGATGTATGATTCTCTGGACCGACACGCGCTTCGTCGAGGCTCATCGATTCTATGAGGTGCTGGGTTTCTCCCGAACCGGCGGCATTCGTGAACTGCATGACCACTTCAATTCCCGTGAGTACGGCTTCGAGAAGATGCTCGATTGACCCGATACCGCCGGCGTACGTGACTCGCCCCGATCTTGTAGCGACCGGGCCGCATTGCCCGGCGGTTCGCACCTGGTATTCTGAGGTCACGCACCTGAACGGGGCTCCGGCCAAAGTACTCCTCGGCCGGAAAAAGGGGGATGGACCATGATCGGGCACGTCGTACGTCGCGGATGGTGGCGGACCCTTGGGCTGGTAGCGCTGGCAGCGGGGACCGCGGGCAGCGCCGCCGAAGGACCGTCGTCGCAAAGTACTTCGGGTGTCTCGCCCGTGGCAGCCGGAGCGGCGGAGTCCTTAGGCCTCCAACCCGGCATTGCGCCGCGTGAAGAACCAGTGGGTATGGCGCGTCCCGACCTCGGGTCGTTCACCAGGCCTCCGGAAACGCCCGACGATCCGCCGGCGCCCAGGGAGCAGGTCCAGCGTCGTGGGTCCGCGCCTGCCCGCCGGTGGTCGCGGGGCCCGTTCATCAGCGTTCAGGTCAACGTCGACGCAGCCGGCGACAACGTCGTCGGCGACGCCGCCAACGAGCCCTCTCTGGCCATCGACCCGGCGGCGCCCGACCGGATGGTGATCGGCTGGCGGCAGTTCGACACCATCGCCTCGAACTTCCGCCAGGCCGGAGTGGCCTACAGCCACGATCGCGGCCAGACCTGGACCGCGGACACGCTCGATCCCGGACAGTTCCGCAGCGACCCGGTGCTGGGGGCCGACGCCGCGGGGAACTTCTTTTATTCGAGCCTCAGCAGCGTCACGACGGCGGAGGTGTTCAAGTCGGTTGACGGTGGTGTCACCTGGGCGGCACCGGTCGGAGCGTTCGGCGGCGACAAGCAGTGGATCGCGGTGGATGCCACCGGGGGCCTGGGAAGCGGACACGTCTACCAGATCTGGAATGTTCAGTTCTCCTGCTGTCCGCCGGCCGACTTCACCCGCTCGGTCGACGGAGCCGCCTCGTTCCAGTCGCCCGTCGCCGTGCCCCCGCCAAGCATGAAGTGGGGCACGCTCAACGTCGGGCCGGACGGGACACTCTTCGCCGCCGGCGCCGCCCTCGACACCAGCCTGGGCCAATTGTTCGCCAGGTCGAACGACGCGGCGGATCCCCTGTCCACGCCGACCTTTTCGGACGTGACCGGCATCGACCTGGGCGGCTCGACCGCGTCCGGGGGAATCAACGGGGTCGGGCTGCTGGGGCAGGTGTGGATCGCCACGGATCATTCCGGCGGGCCGACCCACGGGTACATCTACGTCGCGGGCACGGTCAGGCGCTCGGCGGAGACCAACCCTACCAACGTCAAGCTCATCCGCAGCGTGGACGGCGGGGCCACCTGGAGCGCGCCGGTCCAGGTCAACGACGATCCCGCCTCTGGCGCCTGGCACTGGTTTGGAACCCTGTCGGTGGCCCCCAACGGCCGCCTGGACATGATCTGGAATGACACCCGCAACGACCCGGGCAATCTGCTCACCGAGGTCTTCCACTCCTTTTCGCTGGACGGCGGCATCACTTGGTCCGCCAACGAAGTGGTCACGCCGGCCTACAACCCCACCGACGGGTACCCCAGCCAGAACAAGCTCGGCGATTACTATCACATGATCTCCGACAACGGCGGAGCCAATCTGACCTACGCCGCGACCTTCAACGGCGAGGAAGACGTCTACTTCCTGCGCATGCCGCAGGACTGCAACAGCAACGGCATCGAGGACGACTGCGACGTGGCCTGCGGCCCGCCCGGCGGGCGTTGCGACGTGGCCGGCTGCGGAGCCTTCGCCGACTGCAACAGCAATGCCATTCCGGACGTGTGTGAGCCGATCGCGGACTGCAATGGCAATACCCTCTCGGACATCTGCGACATCGGCGCGGGATCCAGCAGCGACTGCAACGCCAACCGCATCCCTGACGAGTGCGAGTCGACCGCCAACTGCAACGGCAATGCCGAACTGGACCTCTGCGACCTGGGCACGGGCGCCAGCAAGGACTGCAACCGCAACGGCTTCCCCGACGAATGCGACATCGCCTCCCTTTCGTCCGACGACGACAACGGCGACGGAGTCCCCGACGAATGCCAGGGAGCCTGCTGTACTTGCGACGGCTGTCGCGACACGACCGCCATCGATTGTGCCGTCCGCGAAGGGGCGTTCAGCGGGCTTTCGGTGACCTGCGAGGAACCCGGGGCGTGCACGCCTCCGCCGGCGTTCGACCACGACGACTGCGGCCTGGCCGAGGCGCTGCCCGGCGTCACGGCGCTGACCGTGCCCTTCGACAACGGATGCGCCACGCTCGACGGACCGCCTTCGGTTCCCTGCGAGTTGTTTCCGCCGAATGAAACGCCGTTCGGGTCCGATCTGTGGTACACCTACGAGGCGCCCTGCGCCGGCACGCTCACCGTCAGCCTGTGCGACAACACCGCGTTCGACGCCGTCCTGGCGGTGTACGGCGGCGAGCCGGGTTGCTCCTGCCCCGGCGACAACGCCTCGCTGCAGGCTTGCGGCGACGACACCTGCGGCTTCGGCGGCGGACCGGCGGTGGTGACCCTTCCCGTCTCGGCCGGCGGCTGCTACACCGTCCGGGTCGGCGGATGGAGCGGGGAGACCGGCAGCGGCGAGATCGATCTCACGCTGGCGTGCGACGTCAGCTCGCCGTTGCTCGCCCCCTACCCGAACAACCGGGCCACCAACCGGTACATTTCCTTCGACCCCAATCCCGACAACGGCGGGATTCCCGTGGCGTTCCAGGTCGCGCTGGCGTCTCTGGATCAAGGCTCGTGCAGCGGCAACGGGGCGCCGTGCCGCGTGGACCACGGGGCGGCGGACTGCAACCTGTGCAGCATGACCGGCGACCCGTGCATCAGCGTGATCGACTGCCAGCCGATGGGGCAGAACTGCGATCCGTCCGGGCAGACCTGCGTGAACGACCTGGGCACGTCAGTGGGCACGATTTGGTGGGTGGGGCCGGAGTCGCCCAAGGGTAACGACGTTCACCTGCTGGTCAGCGAGCCGTTCCGCAAGGTGAGCACCGATTGGCCGGCGGTGGTGCACGTGGGTGACTGCGAGGTCGTGCCGCGGGCCGCGTACAGCGTGCGGGCGGTCAACGTGGACGCATCGGCCGTGTCCGAGCAACTGATCGTGAGCACGATCGCCCGGCCGGGGACCAACTACTGGGCCGACGGTGTCGGGTCGCTGGGCGACTTGTGCACCGGAAACTGGGCCCCCTGTCCCAATGGGGCGGCCGACTGCCCGCCCGGTGAGAGCTGCGATCCGCAGTGGTCCCCGCCCGACGGGGCGACCAACTTCGATGACGTGACCGCAACGGTCTTTCTGTTCCAGTCCGCTCCCGGCCTGACCGTACCGCACGTGAGCTGGGTGGACATGCACGGCAACGACTCGGGCACAGCGGGCAGCGAGACGTTCGATCCGCCGAACTACGTGGCCAACTTCGCGGACATTCAGTTCATCGTCCTGGCGTTCCAGGGCCGGCCGTACCCGTTCGATGATCCCGCCGAGTGCCCGGATGTTGGCACCTGGCCGGAGTGATGCCCGCCGGTCCGCGTACCGACTCGGAGAGGGATGGAGTGCCGGCCCGCGCCGCCAGGGCTCCGTCGCAGCCTGATATTCGGCTGTGGGCGCAAGCAACGAGCCGCAGGCGCAAGCCCGCGGACCCCTCCGCCCCGCAGAATAGGGTGCGTCGAACCACACTAAATGACCGTGCGCGACGCTGCAAAGCGCGACGCTGCAAACTCTCTGAGCCGCAGGCTTCAGCCTGCGCGATCTTGCGGCCTCGAGGGCGTCACAAGATTGCGCACCGTTGTATTAGGACGAATTGTCAGGGTGCCGTCACGCTCCGTAGTTCGCCGGGCTCACCCCCAGGGCCACGATGCTACACGCGAGGATCGGGTCGAGGCCGAGCGACCTGGCCCGGGCCACGAGTTCGCCGCTTTCCGCTCCGGGGTTGAGGAACAGCTCGACGGGCCCGGCGGCGGCGATGTCCGGCAGCACGCTCATGCCGGCCTCAGGAGGGAGATACACGGTGACGCGGTCGATCGGCACCGGGACGTCACGAATGGAGGCGTACACCTGCAGCCCCTCGATGGTGCCCCCTTTGGGATTGACCGGATAGACCTCCCAGCCCTGATCCACGTGCGCCCACACGGCCTTGTTCGAGTACTTGCTCCGGTCGGCCGACGCCCCGACCACCGCCACGCTCTTCCTCGTCGTCATGACACACCCCGATGCAGGGTCGTGACGCAGGTGCCCGGCCGAAACGGCGCTTATAGCGGTTTAACCGTGGCCGCGCCAGACCGGATCCCGCCGACCACCAGCGCACCGCCGACGAGCAACACCAGCGCCAGCACCACCGCGCTCCATCCGGTCATCGTAGGAATCGAAGGCCCCACAACACAGTCCTCCGGACAATTTGACGAGTTCTCGCCACCGCCGCAACAACCGTCGCCACAAGACGTTGGGCCACAGTCGTTCGGGCAGTTACAGCTGTTTTCCCCACTCTCGCAGACGGCATTTCCACAAGCCGCTCCCGTGCCATCCCCCAACCTCGCACCCCCATGAAGGACAATCCTGTACGTGTCGTAGATTTCAGGAGCATTGTGCGTGTATTGATAGTCTACTCCGGCCATATTCCAATAGAGTATGAACTCCGTACCTCCATCGTATACGACTCTTAATTTTATCGGCAACGTGACAGGCCCGGGATCTTTAGCAAAACCATAGCCGATCTCAGGCGTGCCCAGCCCTCCAGGGCTCGCAGGGCAACCGGGCGTGCCATCGATACAGCTGTGCCTGGCAATCCATTGAAAAGCATAGTGCCCGGCTGTCCACCCTTGCCAATGGCCGACAGACTGAATAACCTGTATTGCAGAAAAATCATCCTTCACAATAGAAATGCCCGCGCCCCATTGTGTTCCACTTCCAGAAAGCGAGGTCAAGTCGACTTCGAGGGTAAAGGGGCCTGAGAAGGTCTGCTGGCTCACGAGGACTCTACAATAATCGTAGTACTCGCAGGTATAGCCAGAGATCCGCAGTTCACCTCCCTGCTCACTCGCCGCGATGAATGGGGGTGGATCACAACGAAACAGTTTCCAAATGCCATAACCTACTCGCGCCTTCTCAATCGACCAGATTGCGGGATCGATGACTCCATCATCGAAGTTGTCGCTCAGGCCAAGGCTTGTCGTGAGGTTGTCAAATCGTGCATCTACGAAATCGGCACCAGAAGCAGATTTGCTCCACAGCAGTGAAATTAGGCACACAAGCAAGATAAACGAGTAGTTTTTCATCGCCATTTCCTTCCTGCGCCGGGATAACCCGGCCTGGTGTTATGTTTGAAAAAGTCAAATCTCGAAGGGCTCGCTGCCCGCCGCGGGCCCGAGTCACTCTCCGTTGCCCGCAAGGGCAAGGGCGAAGGATTGACAGGAGTATATACGGGCCGGGTGTTGATGAGCCGCGAAAGAGGCTTGCGCGCCTGGGTGGTCGACGCGTAAGGCGCTGCGACGTTACGGGCTTGCGAATTCCGAGCGGTTGACAAGTTCGGCGACGGCGGCGTTGCGGTGCGCTACAGATCGATTGATTTACTGCACGCAGGATGCAGCCGCGCCACGGCACTCGCTTGTTCGAGTCAGCAACGGCCGCACGGCCAGACACGAATCCGAACCGCCCATTCACGGGATGGACTCCACCCCGCTCCGGCCAACGACAGCCTAACAAGCTGGAAAGGCGGAATCAAGACAACGCCCGAGAAAATCGCCGCAACGTGTCGTGAAGCCGTCGCGGTGGCCGATTCGTAACAGGTCAGCCGCCTGCAAAAGTAGGCAAGGCCTGGAAATGTTAAGATAGGCAACTTGTCAGGGGTCCCGAGTGCGTTTGCGACCACGCCTGTGGGCTCGGCCCCCGGCGGCCTCCCCGTTCCCGGGGTAGGCATGACCGCTCTGATCAAGGGCATGGCGGGCCTGATTCAGGCGGCGCCGTTTGGGGCAGCGCCTTGCCACATTGACGGAGTCAGGCCCGATCGGGTCGCGCTTGTGCGAGATTAACCCGCTTTGTCCAGGCCACGCTCCGCGCCAGCTCGTACCCCGCGTCGACGGGGCGGAAGATACCGGTGGCGGGGTCGGCGGTGAGGACGCGCTCCAACCGGGCGGCGGCTTCCGGGGTGCCGTCGGCGACGATGACCTGGCCGGCGTGGAGGGCGTAGCCGATGCCCACGCCGCCTTGATGCACCGAAACCCAGCTCGCCCCGCAGCAAGTGTTCACCGAAGCGTTGAGGATCCGCCAGCCGGCGACGGCGTCGGAGCCGTCCTTCATGCCCACGGTCTCGCGGTTGGGCGAGGCCGCGCCGCCGCAGTCGCGATGCCCCAGGGAAAGCAAACTACGGGTGCTCCCTGATAGGCCACGAAGAATCATGAGGTTTGGCCAGCTCGACCGAGGAGGGAGCGGGCCACGCCCAGAAATTCGGTGGCTTGGGCGATCAACACCTCGGCATCGCCTTGGGCGAGGACTTCCTCAACTCCGTAATCACCCTTGATCCGCTTATCGAACGCATCGAGATGCCAGCGATGATACTTCGCGTCCAGCAGGCCGGTCTTCGCAAAGGCCTCGCCAAACGCCGCGTGGACGCCGCCGTGCTTCCGGAATCGGCGTCCACGCTGCGCCAGGAGCGCCTGAGCTGCGTAAAACATCCCGTAGTAGGCCCGCGAGGCGGCGAATTCCGAATACCCGTCAGCGAGCAGGTGCGAGGCCGCCGCGATCGACTGCTCGCTCTTCTCGAGGAACTTGCGAGGGACGTCTTTCATGCAGGAATCGCCTCCTCGCGGACGTTTTGGAGGAAAGGCGAGTCCCCGTGGAGCCATTCATCCTCGGAGACGAACACACGGCTGATGCTCACGCCGTACCGCAACGAAAGCTCGCCGATGATCTCGCTGGTGCGGTCCACCTCGGCCGCGTACCTGTCGATGGAATCGAGCACAATGAGAACGTCGAGGTCGGATTCGTCGTCGGCCTCCCCGCGGGCGTGGGAGCCAAAGACCTGGCATCCTTTCAGGCGACCGGCGTAGAATTCTCGCAGGCGACGCTCCACTTCTTTCCAGATCTGGCGGGTTGTGTCTAAGTAGAAACGACGAAAGAATCACGCTCTTTTCGATAGGAAATCGCTGGCTCCAAAACTCGTGCCGCTGCCGCAATGTTAGCTCCTACAAGGACTTATGACGCCGCGGAGCCTGTGGCTGATCGGTTAAATCATTCTGCGTTCCTACTTAGCATGACGTTCTGGTTGCTCCCTCGTCGGACATCCAGTCTTCGCACCGCCGAGCGACCGGCACGACGTCATCGTACCCCAGTATAGCACGGCGTTCAGCCAACAGGCAGGAGTATGGACTGCCGAGCTGAATCCCTGGCCACATTCGAGGCTCTTCCGCTGGCGTGTCCATCGTACTATCCCGGTATGTGAACTTGGCGCTCCTTGGCGACTTCGATTGCTTTTTCGTAGCCGGCGTCGACGTGGCGGAAGATGCCGGTGGCGGGGTCGGCGGTGAGGACGCGCTGGAGGCGGGCGGCGGCTTCCTGAGTGCCGTCGGCGACGATGACCTGGCCGGCGTGGAGGGCGTAACCGATGCCCACGCCTCCGCCGTGATGGACCGAAACCCAGCTCGCCCCGCAGGCGGTGTTCACCAGGGCGTTGAGGATGGGCCAGTCGGGAATGGCGTCGGAGCCCTCCTTCATGCCCTCGGTCTCGCGGTTGGGCGAGGGTCGGCGACCGGAATCACGTTCCGGCCTCTCCTCGACATCGCAAGGTCCGGCTCCGCAGGTTGTGGATCATCCTTCGGTCACGTCAAACGGTCCAAATGGTCCCTCGACGTCTTCGACAAGATCATGGGCGATAGATTCCGCCAACTCTCGCACAGCGTTCCTGTCCCGCCGGTACTCTATTGCACTCAGGTTGGCCAAAGTCACGTGCCCCGGACCGGCCGGGCTCGGCGTGGGAAGCATCGTGGCGCCCACCGATCTGAGCGTCCCTGCGCGCAGCACAAGCAAGAAGTACTGACGGTTCGCCTTCGCTCCGATCCTTGCTACTCGTTCGGGCGACTCGTACGACCTCGCACGCCACAGCGAGATGCCGTCGAGGTCGCGCTCGTTAGGTCGAAACGCTTCCCACGCTATGGGGCGATCGAGCGACGGATCATACCAGCCACTTCTGTCCGAGACACGCCGATACAGGACCTCGTCATCGGCAACCGGTTCCCCCGCGTCCTCGGGCGGCATGGGCGCTCACTCCGTGGGCCAAGCCGTGCGCTGAATGACGCGGTGATTGCGGATCTGGACGTATTCGGCGCCACCATCACCGTGGATCTCGATCGATTCGGAGGATGACCCTTCCCATCGTTCAAATACCACTCCTCCGTCGCCATCAGGTACAACGCGCAACGGTGGGGGATGGGACGGACTTGCGTCGCGCATGTCCATCGCGATTCGCACTGCACTCCGAATCGCGGAGTCGGTGGGAGGGATCAGGTCGGGCTCAGCAAGTTGTGCCGGGTATCGGCCCCACTCGACGAGCTTCTCATCGATCACTTGCTGCCACTGCATCCTATGGACATCGGAGCGGGTCAGGTCAGAGGCAAGAGCGGCCTCCGGGGCCGCACCAGTCGACATGCTGGGCGGCGGCTCATCCGTCAGGAGGTTTGTCCCCTTGGTAACGGCAATCACTGAATTCGCTCCCAGAATCTGTGCGCCTGAACGGACGTTATACACGTGAACGTTGTAACAACGACTCGTCTTCCCAAGTCAAGTCCGTCGGAAAGCGATGTACCGGCGGCGGAGTGATCTCCGACTGGGCCCCGCGCCGTAAGGTTCAGGCGTAGGACCTCGCGGGGCGCTGGCCCGTCGATGCGGGCGTGCTTGAGGTCAATATGCAGCCGGCCGCGGTCCGGCGCGATTTTGAAATGCCATGATCCACCAGCCCCCTCGAGTTCAACGTCCGGTGGGCCGACCCAAGGACCAGGAAGGCCAACAAACAGACTTGCCCAATCGTTCGGAGCAGTCCAAACCGTCCCCTTCGGAATATTGTTGACGTACGTTATTTCCCATTGGTTCTCCTTTGGATCGCCAAGTTGCTCCTCGCGTAGGAAAGCTCGGAACTGCTCGTAAAGGCTGTCGAACGCGGGTCGAACCCGCGCGTACCGGCTGTAATCCTGCCCCTGTTGACCGATCCAGTTGTAGTGGAACCGAGTGTTCTGAACTTGGATCATCGCATCCATCGCGTCGTTTCGGATTTGAAGTCTGGCGGGCGGAAACGCTGCGACGCGCACCATCAGCTCGGACGGCGACCACGACTGACTTTCCTCAAAGCGCTCAAACGCCAGTTCGATCGGTGGAGCGTCGGCCAGCTTCTTCCAGCGTTTGGCGGAGCTGGACTCCTCATGGGCCAGGAGCCATTTCCAAAACGCACCAAGGTGCGCATTGCTGAAGCCCGGAACTGGATCGAATTGGACGCCTAGCACCGTCTCTACGACGGGCGGCTTCTTGAAGACTGGCAGCGATGATTCAGCCGTGGACATCGTACGCAAGGCCCTCCCATGCTATACAGGATGATACACAAGGCCATCGGACAAATCATCCGGGCAACTTCACCCGTCGCTGCATGGCCACCTGGATCGCTTTTTCGTATCCCGCGTCGGCGTGGCGGAAGATGCCGGTGGCGGGGTCGGCGGTGAGGACCCGCTCCAAGCGGGCGGCGGCTTCCTTCGTGCCATCGGCAACGATGACCTGGCCGGCATGGAGGGCGTAGCCGATGCCCACGCCGCCGCCGTGATGGACCGAAACCCAGCTTGCTCCGCAGGCAGTGTTGACCAGGGCGTTGAGGATGGGCCAGTCGGCGATGGCGTCGGAGCCGTCCTTCATCCCCTCGGTCTCGCGGTTGGGCGAGGCCACCGAGCCGCAGTCGAGGTGGTCCCGGCCGATGACGATCGGCGCGGAAATCTCCCCCTTAGCCACCAGATCGTTGAACACCAGACCCATCTTGGCCCGCTCGCCGTAGCCCAGCCAGCAGATTCGGGCGGGCAGACCCTGAAACGCCACCCGCTCCGCGGCGAGGCGTATCCAGCGGGAGAGATGCTCGTTCTCTGGAAACGTCTCCAGCACGGCCTGGTCGGTGCGGGCGATGTCCTTCGGATCGCCGGACAGGGCCACCCAGCGGAATGGCCCCTGCCCCTCGCAAAAGAGCGGCCGGATGAACAGCGGCACGAACCCCTTGATGTCGAAGGGGTCGAAGTTAAGCGACGAAGCGATCCCGAGCGGGTCGGGACGGCGTCGCGACGTAGCAGGCTGTTGAAGAACTCGATGCTGTCCTTCAGCATCGGGGTTTTTCAGTGCCCGACGGCCGCCACAGGGGGCGGCCGCTACATTCTTCAACAGGCTGGTAGGGTCGAAATAGCCGCGTTCGACGGCCTCCAAGGCCTGGCCGCGGATGTTGTTGCCGTAGTCGAAGGTCACCGCCCCGCGCCTCTGAAGCTCGAGCATGGCGCCGACGTGCTCGCCTATGGCCCGCATCGACTCGCGGATGTAACGCTGCGGGTCGGACTTTCGCAGAGCCGCGGCCTCGCTGAAGCGCATGCCATTGGGCACGTAACCATTGAGGGCATCGTGGGCGGAGGTCTGGTCGGTGAGCATGTCGGGAGTGAGCTCTCGCTTGATGAGCATGGCCAGAACATCGGCACAGTTGCTCAGCAGGCCGACGGAGAGCGGCTTCTGCGCCCTGACGGCCTCGCCGGTCCACTTCAACGCTTCGTCGAGGTCGGGCGTCCAGCGGTCGAGGTACCTGGTGGCCAGGCGCCGCTCGATGCGGCTCTTATCCACCTCGACGCACAGGCAGACGCCCTCGTTCATGGTGACGGCCAACGGCTGGGCTCCGCCCATGCCCCCGAGCCCGCCGGTGACCACCAGGCGACCCTTGAGCGAGCCGCCGAAGTGCTCCCGCGCCGCGGCGCCGAAAGTCTCGTAGGTGCCTTGCAGAATCCCCTGGGTGCCGATGTAGATCCAGCTTCCCGCGGTCATCTGGCCGAACATGGTCAGGCCCATCGCCTCCAGCCGGCGGAACTCGTCCCACGTCGCCCAATGGGGCACGAGCAGCGAGTTGGCGATGAGCACGCGCGGGGCGTCGGAATGGGTTTTTACGATGCCTACCGCCCGGCCGGACTGCACCAGCAGGGTCTCGTCGTTCTCGAGTTCCTTGAGCGCGGCGACGATGCGGTCGTAGTCCGGCCAGCTCCGCGCCGCCTTGCCGCTGCCGCCGTAGACGATGAGCTCGGCGGGGTTCTCGGCCACGTCAGGGTCGAGGTTGTTCATGAGCATGCGCATGGCGGCTTCCTGCGCCCAGCCTTTGCAGGTGCGCTCAGTGCCGCGCGGCGCTCGAACGGTCCGGCTCTTGTCGGCGGTGGCGGTTGCGACGGTCATGACACTTTTCCCCGCGAGAGGGTCTTTTGTTGTGTTGCGTCACAACTCGCGGGTGACGCGGTGATTCGAAGAGCACCGGACACATGCTGCGACGCGGCCCGCCAAACGCGCTGCCACGGGTGGCTTGGTCGCCCGTGCCGATTCTTTGTCTCGCACGCTCCGCGCGGGCCGGCAAGCAGCCGGTGGCATCCCGCAACGCCGCCGACCAGCGGCGGCGCTACCGTTACGTGGCGAAACCGGTACTCGCTTTGCCGGAGCGGATTATACGTTCGGGCGTTCGACGTGGGCAAGCGGACGTGGCCCAGCGCCTTGCAGGCGGCGCAGTGCGGCGCGCTCGGCGCCAGCTCCGCTCACAACCGGCGGCGGCGCAAGGGATCGGGTCTGCACTTCGAGCATCGGGCAATCTGCTTGTTGAATCGCCCATACGGCGGTGCCGGGCGCGGGGCAACTCATCCCTGGACGATCACCGGCGCGGGTTGCGGCGCGGATACTCGCGCCGGTCGGACGACCAAGGCCAGTCCAATCAGGAACGCGGCGCACCCGAGGACAAGGGT
>Ga0214473_10004332_pt1 | contig 17065 bp, 15 predicted proteins | sample RVTome_7_FD_203509 | JGI IMG/M metagenome (GOLD analysis project Ga0214473, IMG submission 203509) | Soil microbial communities from uranium-contaminated site in the Upper Colorado River Basin, Wyoming, United States - RVT98D197 | ecosystem: Environmental > Terrestrial > Soil > Contaminated >... | reverse complement strand
GTTTGGAGATAAATCGCAGTCTCTTTCTCAATAAATTTATATCTCATTCCCGGAGTGGTTTACTCCCAGTTATGCCAATCTAGACCACCCTTGGGGTGTATTACACTTTTAAGAATTTTTAGTATATAAGACAACTCGGAAGGGTCAAATTTGGGGAAATTAAGATATTAAGAAGTTTGAATCTGAAGTTTTTTCTCAATTTTCTCAATTCTATTTATTATTAGTGGTCTTTCTTCTCTTGCGGTCACTACTTCTTTAAGAATGGGGTCTATCTTGTTAAAAAGACCGCTTCTGAACTTTATGAGCTTCTCGTCGATTTCTTCAAGAATACCGTCTTTTTGACTTTCCAACTTAAAGTCAATCCTTCCTTCTTGTTTCGCCAGTTCTTGGGTTAAAACTGTTCTAACTTCTTTTAAATCCCCTTTTGTCAATGTCATATTCCTATTAAACTCTATGAAAAACTTAGTGTCAACGCGGTAATTTTACCGTTTACCCTGTCTAAATTCCAGAAGGGGTGTATTGGGCAAAAAATTACAACCTCCCCGACATGTATGATATATCAATATATGTAACATGATGAATGTATAAATCTAATCCGGTTCGGAACTGGATTGGGTTGACACATCGGGATTTTCAGATAAATCTGCGGAGGAGGGAGATTTTGGTTTGGAGAATTAATGTACTTCATCACTAACAGAATCTAGGTTAGCTCAAAATTAACTCATGTACTATAATGTGCTTCATGAGTTTAGAAAATCGTTATGAAATCGGACGCATGCTCTTGATGAATAATACAACCTTAGAAGCCCTGAAGGACGCAGATAAGTTAAATACAGAATTAATTGAAAAAACGAATGAAGGTTTCGAAGGCGGGTGTTCTTTAGTATCTATCGCTTATTTATTCGGATATGAAAGTGTAATGCCAAGTGAAGAACAAGAATTCCCAAATAGCGAGATATTTTTTGAAAGGTTTGAAGAGATAGTTGAAGAGCGCGGTTTAACATTAGTTATGCCTAATTCAAGTGGAGAGTTTTTGTCTCTTTTAGAAAGTGATGATTTTTATGGGTGCATTATAGTTACAGAAACTGAAAATAATGATGTCGGACATATGTTAGCTGTAAGACCTATATATAATAAAGAGGGAGAAGACGAAGAAGATAAGTTTATGAAAAAATATGCAGTTGTTGATGTCGGGAGAAAATTAAAAACAGGAATAATGAACGAAGAAGAGATGGTTGATTATTATTCCGACTCTATGGTTATTGATCATTCAGACGGGAGTTATTTTAGAGGAATATTTGTAATAATGAATTCAGACCTTTCCGAAGACCAACAATATTAAATACCCTCACGGAGAAGGGTGATTTTGGTTTGAAGATAAATCGCAGTCTCTTTCTCAATAAATTTAGGAGATAGTTTTTTTTATTTCTTTTTTTGCCACATCCAGAAGTAATTTCGCAATTTTACTTTTACCTCGTTCATCAGCCTTTTGGAGTGTTGTTGCTTAGTATACTTCACCTATCCTTATATTCACCGTAATTCGGCCAGATTTGGGTTAGCTTTGGTTCGCCTTTATTTAAAGCAAAGATCAGAATGGATCTTAGATATCCTTTATCAACAGATATTTTGTTTGCCATCGTTCTAAAAAGCTCTTTTGAAAAGTTTACAATATTTATTTTTAAGTCAGATTGATTAGAATTATTATGATCAGGGGCTTTTAATTCAGGTATTGCAATTAAACTTGTTTTTGGTGAGCGATAATGTCTCGACTTTTTCTCAATAAATTTTATTAAATCATCTAAAAATGTATTGGCCGAGTGACCGATAAATCGTTTTACCTGGAAAGGATAATCATAACCCTTAAAACTTCCTTGAGTAAATGGTGCTAATCCAAAGTCGACTTCTGTTCCCTCTTTTAAATGGGTACGGAGAATTACTACAGTTTCCTTAGAAGTTAATTCAAGAGACCTGCTGTCTTTTTGATGTTTACTATTAAGTTCAAATGTAATGACAAACGTTTTATTGTATAGTCTCTCAAATATTCTTTTAGCATAAATGCTTATTGCATATTCATAATCCTTTGGTTTTAGGCCATTTCTATGAAGCAACCTAATAGCTTCGAGTAAAGTTACTTCTGAGACATAAAATACTTGTGTCTTCATAATCCCTTAGTGCCTACTTCATCAATTTCTCTCATAATCCTATCTGTCTCCACCAGAGCCACAATCATTTTTTGATAATGCTCAATATCTTCATTTGTTAATTCTCGGCCTTTGCGATCTTTGAGCCACTTTTGAGCTGGTTGATAGCCACCAATATAAAAATTCCAGGCAACCTCTGGAACACTTCCGAAATATTGGCTTTTATTAATAAACATCTTGCCATCTTTGTAATTTGGCTTTTCAACTATATTTGATCCGGCAACAGGATAAGTTGTTATGAATTGGTTTACTTTCGGAGATTCAAACAAATGAAGTATCCTCAATTCCTTTCCGAGAGAAACTAGTTTTTTAAAGCATTCTTTATCCTTAGGATATGGAACTCTTGGAAAATCAATCTTCAAAAATTCCTTATATTTCTCACGATAACTAGGCGAGTGCAAAACAGCGTAAATATAATCGAAAATATCTTCTGGTGATATCTTGCCAATTATCATTTCTATCTTATCAACAATCTCCTTTCTTAGGTTCAGTTTTTTTGTATTTCCATCAGAATACTGATATAAAGGAAAATTATAATAAGCAGCATAGGGTTGTGAACTTATATCATGTAATATGTTTGAAACCATAAGAATAAAATATTTACCCCCCCCAAATTGATTCGATGTTATTAGACTAATATTATTGTGATTTAAAACATGTTTCATAACTTTAAACCGATGCCTTTCAACCTTTTTCAAATCATAGTCAATAAACCTGTAATCAAAAGGGCGATATAAATATCTTGTATTAAATTCACTATCTAACTTCTCAAACGAAACCAACTCGTTATCATGGTGTGTTTTTATACCAGAAGTACTTACAACAAAAAGTTCATTTATTAAGAATCCTGCGCTAAATTCCTTCTCCTTACTAAAATCTTTTGGAACAAAAAAATAATATGGCTCCTTGAAATTAAGTATTTTCCACTTAATATCTTGCATCTTATTTTCGTCAAGTATTTCGAATTTATGTTCACGGTTCCCGTAGATTTCGAAATAGTTAATATTTCCTAAACCTTCTTTATCACTATCTTTTCGTATAAATATGTTGATAGATACACCTTGTTGGATATCAAAAACATTTTCATCTATTCCCCCAGAAGGGTTCTTTTCTTGTATATTGGAGTTTCCGTGAAGGTTAAATATGTAAATATCGTCGAAAGTCTCGAGTAAATGTTTTCTCATCTGTCGATGAATTTTTCCACTTAGAAAAGAATTATTTGTAATCATCGCTACAACTCCACTTCCGTTCTTTTCGATAAAATGTTCGGCAAAACGGATAAATTTTATATAGTCATCCGAGAGCGGTTGTATATTTCTCTCATCTAGATTTGTCTTGTAATCCTTGGTAAGGTTTTGAATCCACTCGCCTTTATTTGAAGAGCTGACACTATATGGAGGATTACCAAGAACCACCATTATTGGTTTTTCATTTTTTATTTTTGTAGCCGCTTTTGCCTCCTCAGCTATACTTGCTCCGAAATCAAACGCTAAAAGTTCTGGCTGCTTATTAACTTCTTCGAGGGAGTTGGTTAAATATATCCCAAGACGAGCCTTACCTGTACGGGTTTCATTGAAGTACAAAAAACCAGTTTTTTTGAGTGCCATACTGAGCTTTAAATGGGCAATTGTGTACGGTGCCATCATCAGCTCAAAACCATAGAGTCGTGGAAGCAATTCGTGATGAACATATGAAGGCCATCGACCTTTTTGCCCGCTATTTTTCATTCGAGTGTATATTTTTCCTATGACATCGCTTATAAAAGTACCTGTTCCAACAGCTGGATCGAGAATTTGGACTCTGTGTACACCGTTTTGTGTTTTTGAAGTATCGGCCAAACCACCTGCAAGTCCAAACTCTTTTTCAAGCAAGTAGTCAACGGAGCGCACTATGAACTGAACAACGGGAAGCGGAGTGTAGTATGCCCCCATTTTCTTGCGCAGCGCATCGTCATATTCCTTCAAAAAATCTTCATAAAAATGAATAACTTGGTCTTGTCCTCTTTGAGTGCCTTTTTTGACACTAACCTTGAAATGTTGTTCCATAAGATCTGCAACGTTTGCGTGAGCAAAAACTTCGCATAACTCGTCAACAATGTACGAAAGACGTTTTTCAAAATTTCTGCCGGCGATATGGTCAAAAAAATGTCCAAGGAAAGGGTTTGAAGCTGGAATAAGATCGCGAGCCTCTTGACGGCTAAAGGATTCTAAAGAGTTATCATAAAAACGGGCGACGAACAAACCGTAAACTAAAGTTTGGGAGTACATATCGGCAAATGAGTCAGTCGTAAGATCTTGAACAAGAAGTCTTTTAATTGTTTCGTAAACTTTCATCAGCTCGGAAATTTTTCCTGATTCTGATACAAGAATTTCTCTAATATTGTCCCGAATTCTTTGTCCTTTTCCTCCCATTATTTTGGCCAAATGTTCGCCAGAGAGAATAGGCTCTTTGTAAGATTTTGTAAAATCCAGAAGTGTCTTTGCAAGATATTCGTAATTTTCAGGTTTTGGAGTAATCGTGCGGTTTTTGATATCATATTCAGCTATTTTTATAGGTTCTCCATAATAAAGACCGTTTCTGTAAAATCGGAACTCAACATAATCAGTCAAAACCAAATTAGCATACCCAAAGTAACGAGACATTTGTTCAGACTCTTCAACTTTATCCAAAGAAATACCTACATCCTTTGTCTCGATATATAAAAGTGGGACATCGTCTTTTACAACAACAAAATCAGGCTTGTTTCCTTCTTTGGCTTTAGCGTCATGATCGAAACGAGATACTTTTATTGATTCAAAAATTCCTTTTAGTAAAATTTCGAAGTCGGTGCGATATCCCATCTCACTAGTTTCCTCATGAGAAAATTTAGATGAGATATTTTTAATATAATTCCTTAAAACTTCGTTCATCTTGCTTGTATTTTACTCCATTTTCGTGCAAGAGACGAGGGAAATAGGGTTGTAAATTTCTTAACTTTGCTTAACAGAAAATAGTTGCAATCTTTATAAATAGAGAGTTAAACTGAAATTGTGGCAAAAGCTAAACAGGAAGCTGAGTTAAAAGTCGAAAAAGTTTATACAGAAGGTGTTATTTCGGCTAAGAAATTGAAACCCGACCTTCGCAAGAAAGAGCCTCCACTAGTTGATATTAAAGTAACTAATCCAATTACATATATTAAGAGTTGGTGGAAGAGGATTATTGGCAACGAAGGAGTAGATCTTCATATAAAAATTCGACCATTAACAGCAATTGCGATATCAATAATTGTGCTCACTGTATCCTTAGGTATTGGAAAATTTGTAGTTCCTTTTAATGTTCCGTTTTTTGTATACACTTCAAAAGTTACACCAACCCCATTTCCCGATGGTAATGAATATCGTGACACCGCGTTTGTGGGTACTTTGAGACACACCCCTTTGACTAGTCGCTATTATTTATTGACTAGTTCATCTGAGGCGATAAATCTAGAAGTACCTGAAAATATCGACCTTCAAGATTTTGTCGGTAGAAGAATTTTTGCAACCGGTAAATATTATGATAAAACAAGAACCTTACTTGTAACGGAGGCTACAGATTTAGAGCTTTTACCAGAAGAAGTAGAGGTGATACCAACTATTGAAGTAACACCTACTCAAGTTCCTTTAGAAACGGAAACTCCTGTAATTACACCTGACGAAACCTCCTCATAAAGACGCTATAATATCGTAATGGATAAAGCAGGTTTGTACGATATATATCATAAAGGCAGAAAACTTCAAAAAAGAGTAATTGGAGAAAAGAATTTCACTTATAGGAATATCATTGAAACCCTCAGTATTAATGATAACTATGATTCTGTTTTAGATGTAGGGAGTGGAGTTGGAACAATTGACTTCTATTTGGCTTCGAAAGGTAAAAAGGTTACAGGCTTAGAAATTGCAGGAGAAGCAGTTGAAATAGCAAAAGATTCCGCTCGAATAATGGGATTAAGTGGTAATACAAAGTTCATTAAAGGAAATATTTTAAATTGGGAAGAAGACATTAAATACGATTTAGTAATTTGTTCCGAGGTTCTCGAACATCTTAAAGATGACAAAAAAGCATTATTAAAAATATTCCAGCTTTTAAAAAAGAATGGATTGGTACTTATTACAGTTCCGTCGAAGAATGCACCTTTATATAGATTGGGAATAGCGAAAGAATTTGATAAAAAAGTTGGTCATTTACGAAGATATGATTTTAATGAAATTAAATCTTTAATTACAAATAAAAATTTTAAAATAATTAAGATTAAAAAGGTAGAAGGAATATTACGCAATTTTTTATTCATGTTTAAAGTTGGTAGCTTTCCTATTCGTGTTGCAAATAAAACTCCTTTTATATCCGATTTACTAACTTACATTGACGAGATATTCATTAAATTATTTGGAGAATCTAACATCATAATATTATGCAAAAAAGTATGAAAATATTGTTTTTGACAAGGCTATATTGGCCGCATGTGGGAGGGGTTGAAAAACACGTTTACAGTCTAAGTACAAGTTTAAGTACAAGAGGACACAGAGTGACTGTTTTGACAACACAGTACGACAAGAAGTTGAAGAGCAGAGAGAAGAGAGATGGGATACAGATTATAAGATTTAAACAGCCTGGAATTAAGTATCTGGGTTTATTTTATACCTGGCACTGGTTGTTGAAAAATATCGATTTAATTAAAGAAAGCGACATAATTCATATCCACGACGTTTTTATTTGGTATCTCCCGTTTAGAATATTGTTTCCAAGAAAGCCTGTTTATACCACCTTCCATGGTCGTTGGGGTAAATACCCAATTCCATTCTCCGATATTATTCAAAAAAGACTGGGAGCAAAATTATCCAAAGGAGTAATTTCGATAGGCGAGTATATTCCCAGAAATTACGGATTCAAGTCTGATATAACTTTGTATGGTGCAGTTAATAAAGTTCAAAATTCAAAGTTCAAAATTCAAAATGACAAATCAATCCATTCGGCAAGCTCAGGATTGATGCTGAGTAAAGTCGAAGCATCAAAATTCAAAATAATTTACGTTGGGAGGTTGGATAATGATATTGCTCTTGATATTGTTTTAGAAGCATTTTCGAAGCTTTCCGGATACGATTTCGAGTTTATCGGTGACGGTGAAAAAAGAAAAGAGTGTGAAAAATACGGGAAAGTGCATGGATTTACCGACCCGACTCCATTTTATAAAAAAGCCAAGTTTTGTTTTGCCTCCGGTTATCTGACTATTCACGAAGCGCTGGCTAATAAGTGCTTAGTTTTTGTTGCTTACAGGCATCCTCTGCAAAGAGATTATTACAAGCTGACTCCGTTTTCGAAGTTTATTTATTCTTCTGATAATCCTGAAAAACTGGCTGAAAGATTGTTATATTTGAACAAAAACAAAAAAGCGGCTCAAAAACTAATCGACGCGGGTTATAATTGGGTTAAGACTCAAACGTGGGAAAAATTAACAAACTCTTACTTAAAGTTGTGGGGGATAAAAACCACCTAGCCTCAAAAATATCATTTGGACTTTTTTTAGCTGTTTTATTAGTTTATATTTTAACGCTTCACCCTTTTTTTTCGTTGGGTGATTCGGGTGAATTTATCGTGGTTGCCAAAACAGGCGGTATTGCTCATCCTCCGGGATTTCCTCTTTATACTTTAATAAGTAATTTAATCGCTTCAATTAACATAGGAAGTTTAGTAACCCGCCTTAATTTTTTATCAGCAATATTCGGAGCATTATCGGTAACCGTAGTCTATCTACTCATATATAAATTAACGAAAGATTATTTAGCGTCTTTAATGGCCGCATTAATACTTGCTTTTTCCCATCTTTTTTGGCTTTTTTCTATTATTACCGAAGTATATACCTTAAGTATTTTATTAAACGTTTTAGCTATTTATCTATTTGTAAGCTGGACAAGAAAAGAGGACACAAAGCTTCTTTATCTATTAGCCTTTATCGGCGGATTGTCTCTTAGCGTTCACTATGTGAATTTGTTTACACTCATTTTGATAGCTTTATTTTCGATTCCTAATATTGATAGAAAGTTTTTTAAAATTAAAAACTTCTTTATTCTGGCATGTTCTTTTTTGCTCGGTTTAGCTCCAGTATTTTCAATTTTGATAGCTGCAAAAAATAACACTTTTATTAATTGGGGTAATATCGAAGACTTTTCCGGCTTTTTAAGATTTATTAAGCGTTCTGATTATCAAGGGGTAGGACTTGGAGAAACGCTAAATCCTTTATCTATCTCTTTTCAAGAACAAATACCCTTTTTAGCTAAAGCAATTTATAATTCGTTTGGGCTTTTAGCCTTTTTGTTATTGCCAGCATTTTGGGTAAAAAGAAAGCAATTTAGATTTCCCTTATTAATACTAACCAATTTTATTGTATTGGGACCGCTACTTGTAATTTTTCTGAATTATTCCCTTTCTTCACCCTATCCTGACGTCGCTCAAAATCATAAAAGGCTGATGCAGCAATTTCATATATTATCCTTTCCTTATGTAGGCATCCTTGCCGGGTTAGGTGCCAATAATATTTTAAATAGAACAAGAAAAAGTAAAAATAAACTCCTATATTGGACATTCATAACCAGTATTTTCGGATTTTTAGTTTTTATCATCTTCGTTAACTATCAAAAAATAGCTTCCGCAAGAAATTTTATTTATAAATCATATGGTGAAAATATCTTGAATAATATCGAAAAACCCACAATTCTTATTACAGGCACAGAAGAATCCAATATTTTAAATTACCTTTATGCTGTAGAGGGGAAAAAGAAGAACGATGTAAAGTTGATTACTTTTTCATTAATGCAGCATAAGTGGTATGTTGAACATCTGAAAGAAAGATATCCGGATGTTTATTTTCCTTTTGAGAGCGTTGTAGTAGGTGTAAAACTTGACGAATTTTATCAAGAAAATTTAAATAAATTCGATATTATATTTGCACCTCTTGATGACCAGGCTTCTGAAAGTGTTTCTCAAAAGTTTTCTTTTATTTCCTACGGGGTAATTGTGGAGCTTGTGTATAAAGAAAATGAACCCGACCTAAATTCTTATATTGCTAAAAATAATAAAATATTCCAGGAGTTATTAGGTAAGGAAGATTTCATTGATAAAAGTTATTATGATGAAGCAACCAACGAAGTTTTAATGAGCTATGCAAGAGCCTTTACAAACATCGCTCTGAAAAGTAAAAATCTTGGCGACAACGATACAGCGCTAAATTTTCTTGATAATGCGGTTAAAACTCAACCTGCGTACTACAAAGCACATGAGACTGCTGCATCAATTTACTTAGACGGAAATGATTTGAGTAATGCGTTAAAGGAATATAGGGATATTCTAGAGATAGACCCTGGTCATAAATTGTCGCTGAGGAATTTGGCTTTAATTTACGATCTCTTAGGCAATAAAGTTTTTGCGCAGGAATATGCAATTAAATACCTTGAAGCTGTTAGTACACAGGCCGAAAAACAAGAAGCCCTAGAAATTTTACGGCAAATAGGCAACTAAAACGTGGGAAAAATTAACAAACTCATACTTTTCATCTTATTTTTTGTCGTTTTATGGGTTTATCGAATTGTTAAAATAAATTTGATAATAGTAAATGGACATCTGTTCGACTTTTATAAACTTTTTTTCGCAGCAAAAGAGTTGGTTGGAAAAGGAGAGAGTGAATTTATAGCATCATCTTCTTACGGTCCCCCGATTATTTACGTTCCATATATTCCACTTACTCTTTTGTCTTTTAAGACAGCCGAAATTATCATTACTTATATAAGCTTATTTTCTTATTTTCTAGTCTTTTATTTGTTTTGGAAGCGAAATTATTCTAAAACAAGTTATTATTTCTGGTTTTTTTTGGGTTTGCTTGCTTTTTCGTTTCCGATTATTTACTCACTCGGAATGGGGAATCCAATCGGACTTGTGCTTTTGGGAATTTATGGCTTTATAATTTTGAAAAACAAGATTTTTAGTGGGTTTTTTTATGGTATAGCAAGTATGATGAAATTGTTTCCTTTAATAATTCTACCGTTCCTCCTCATTGATAAATATAAAAAAAGAACAAAAGCTTTAAACAAACAGTTTAAGAAATTCTTATTTGCTTTTGTAGGAGTTGTGTTATTAATATTATTTTCAGTACCCGTAAAAGTTTGGGGAAGCTATTTTATTTATATTTCTTCTATTATCGGTTCAGTAGCCAAAGGAGTTGATATATCCGCTTATAATCAATCTTTTTCTTCAGGAATTACCCGATTGGGATTCACGGTTTATTCATTCTCTCCTATTTATTGGATATTTTTCCTGTTGCTTCTTTCAATATTAATTTTCAATACTTTTCACCTTTTAAAAAATAATAAGAAATTTGATATTCAATTTTATCTTTTTCTTATTGCATTTACTCTTCTTGCACATCCTTTTCCCTGGCAATATTATTATGCAATCTTTATACCGTATTTGATGATTAAAATCTTCAAAAAGAAGTTTGAGTATTTGATGGTTTTTCTACTGCTTTCTATAGACGGCAACAGAGTTCATATTTATCCAATAATAGATAATTTATTGCTAGGGTCTCAATTTTTCGGAACGCTTATTTTTTACTTACTAACAGGGTTGGAGCCATTAAGAAAAAATATTAAAAACATATGAAAGTTTCTGTTTGCATTACCGTTTTAAATGAAGAGGGGAGTGTGGGGGAACTTTTGGACTCGCTTCTGGCACAGTCTAAAAAACCCGATGAAATATTTATTGTCGACGGCGGTTCAATTGATAAGACTGTGGGTATTATTCGTCACTACCAAAAGAAAGACAAAAGGATAAAACTGCTTGTTGAAAAGGGTTCAACCGCTCATGGAAGGAATACTGCTATCGAGATGGCAAAGTTTCCGATAATTGCTTCAACAGACGCAGGTTGTGTTGCTAAGACCGATTGGCTGGAAAAGATAACCGAGCCCTTTAAATACAAAAATGTAGGTCTTGTTGCCGGCTTTTATGAAATGGAGGCAATAAACCCCATGCAGGAGGCTATGAATGTCTTTCACGGAATTACCCCCGCCATGTATGACCCGACCAAGTTTCTGCCTTCTGCGCGCTCTGTGGCGTTTAGGAAGAGTATTTGGGAGAGAGTCGGGGGATACGCTGAAAAATTTGAAAAAGCGGGTGAGGATACGGATTTTTTCTACAAAATTGTGAAACAGGGTGTGAAAATAGTAAGGATTAAAGAGGCTAGGGTAGTATGGAGGGAAACGAGTACATTTACATTTACAGATTCGTATAAAAAATTTTATCAATATGCGAAAGGAGATGCGAAGTCAGGGATTTGGTGGCATCCTTCTAAACAACTTGCGTCGCACAATATCAAGGTATCCTTAATCTTCCTCCGCTACCTTGTGGGTACAATTCTTCTTATTTTTTCTTTTCAATCCCCTACTACATTCTACATACTACTTACTACTCTTATTTTTTATATTATTTATTCTTTCCGTAAAGTTTACATTCAAACGAGGAAATTTGAAGCGGGATTGTGGGGTATTGTGATTCAATTTCTTTCCGATTTTGCAGTAATGGGAGGTTTTATAAGTGGAATGGTAGATAGAACTGGTAAAGGTTGATGTCAAAGTGCGACGAGGCATTAGGCCTGAATGCCTATTCAACCCTTACCATGTAAGGCCTTGTGTTCCAGTCGGAGAGTCAGATCATTCCTGCGAGCTTTGTATCGATAAAATCCTCCATATCACTTGCGAAGTCCTTCGTACTTCCCGATTTAACCCAACAGGTATACCTCCCCTTTTTCTCTACCCTATTTGGGAATTTACCGCTGTATTCATTGAAGAGCTTGACTACTACTTCCCTTTGGTCAGTCAAAACGATACTGTTGTTTGAGATCCTAAAGTAGGACACGATCCTTTCTCCTTTGACTAGAGTGTGCGATGTTAAAGACGCTCGCGGGTGAGCGGTTAACAGGTGAATATTGTAACATATTTGAGGCTGATATTCGAGGTTCTTGGATTTATTTACAGAGTATGTATCTGAAGATAAAATAAAAAAGATTCAATAACAGATGTCTATTCCCTATATTAACTGAGAAAATATCTGGAATACGAATTTATAGGTAGTTATACTTATGTGTGAAGATGGATAACACATTTATTTTAAAACTTCAAAAAAACAGAATAAAAACTGATCTTAAAAGAAAAACAGCCGCAGAAATTATTAAATTTTTCAATTCGCATAACAGATACTTTAAGTTAAAATTTAAAAACGATAATCTAAATAGATTTTATAAAATTAAACATTCTGCAAGATTTGATTCTAAAGAAAATATGCTTGAGGGTGATTGGATTGATATTGAACAAGCAATGAATATTTATCACCTTCTCGTTCAGACGATTCTTCTAAATATCCCGGGAGATGTTGTTGAATTAGGATGTTTTGATGGCATTACATCAATTTTACTGCAAAAGACTCTTAATCAATTTAAATCTACCAAAAAGCTTCATGTATATGATTCATTTGAGGGACTCCCTGCAAAATCAAAGAAAGACGGTAATACTACTTTTTTCCCAGGGAGTTGTAAAACCGAAAAAGCACGGTTAATTCATAATTTCAAAAGTCATAAGGTAAAATTGCCTGAAATACATGAGGGGTGGTTTGCAGATGTTCTCCCTAACGAGTTACCAAGCAAAATTAGCTTCGCTTATTTAGACGGTGATTTTTATACTTCAATTTTAGAAAGTTTAACCTATGTATATCCTAAACTAGCGAAGGATGCGGTGGTTGTTATAGACGATTATTGTGACCCTAAAATCCTTAATGTCAACAATATTTTGCCAGGTGTTAAGCGAGCTTGCGATGAGTTTTTTGAAGATAAAAAAGAAAAAGTAAACGTATTGATTGCCGGAGGCGAATCGCATGGATATTTTAGAAAACTATAACAGATTTAGATTTTATTGTTTCGTTAATTTGAAGAACTACCGGAGATTCCTTAGATAATTAATGAATATTATTTTAGTGTTATACTATCCCAAATAAATATGGTGAATGTATTTTCAAATAAAACGATTTTGGTAACCGGCGGAACGGGATCTTTTGGAAGTTTCATTGTAAAAAGTATTATCAAAGATAAACCGAAACAGGTGATAATATTTTCACGAGATGAGGATAAGCAATATTCTCTTCAGCACGAGCTAAGAGAATATAACAAAAGGCTAAGATTTGTTATTGGCGATGTTCGCGATAAGGATTCTTTAGTAAAAGCTATGAGAGATGGGGTAGATATTGTTCTTCATGCGGCGGCTTTAAAGCAGATTCCGAGTACAGAATACAATATTCTAGAGGCTGTTAGGACAAATGTATTGGGAGCCCAAAATGTTGTCGACGCTTGTCTGGAAAACGGGGTTAAGAAAGCGCTTTCGATAAGCACAGATAAGGCAGTTGAGCCTATAAATGTAATGGGTATATCTAAAGCTCTTCAAGAGAGAATTTTTACTTTAGGCAACAAACAACCGGGTCGTTCAAAAACGAAATTTGCATCTGTTAGGTACGGAAATGTTCTTGCCTCGCGCGGTTCGGTCATTCCACTTTTCAAAAAACAGATAGATGCAGGAGGTCCGGTAACGTTAACTGACAAAAGGATGACTAGATTTATATTGACACTTTCAGAGGCCATAACATTAGTTTTCGATGCAATACGCGAGATGGTCGGAGGGGAAGTATTCGTACCAATAATTAAACCTATTAAAATATATGACTTGGCGCAGTTAATGGTTAAAGAGTTGAAACCTAAAAATAAACGTATCCTAGAAATTGGTATAAGACCGGGAGAGAAACTACATGAAACTTTAATTTCTCCAATTGAATCATTGAGGACTATTAAAAAAAGAAATTATTATGTGGTTTTGCCTCAGATAGAATTAGACGAAATTGGATTTACGTATAAAATACCAACTTATAAAACGAAGGAATTCAGATATTCATCTGATAAAGAGCCATATATGACTATGTTTAAAATGAGAACAATTCTTGATGAAGAAGGAATTCTTTAATCATTAAAAATTATTTGCTTTTGCCGTAAGTTCCAGATTCTAAAGCTTCGACACCTCGTTTTTCTGATTCAATCCTTTTTTGATAATCAGGAGAATCTTCCAAATCCTTAATGAGATTAGCGTAGTGAGAACTTTTATTAGTTAGTACGTCTTCCGCGCTTACAAAAGTAAAACTTGTTTTTTGACTAAATTCCTGAAAATGTGCAACTAATTTATCATCTCCTTTTTTCCTAGCTAATTCGTCAAGTTTTCTTAACATTAAACTAGCTCTGGGAATGTGATACTTGTTAGTAAGAACGGCTATATTTTGCCAATTATGAGTCAAGCTCAATTCAACTATTCTAGATAACTCATCATATGAAGTTAGTGCGAATTCTTCTGTGACAATCTGTGTATCTTCCACCCCAAGTTTTTTAAGCTCTTGTGACATGATACTCGATTGGCTTGGATCCCCGGGATTAGGATAATATGAACCTGTCATTACGAGTTTAGTATCTGGGAATATTTTAGCAAGCTCAGCAGCTGCAATTATCCTTGCCTTGCCTCCCAATACTCCGAATTCTTCTTGTAGATCGCTATAAGCGGCAGTTGTTACACCTCTTTGTCGCTTTACGGTTCCACCGCTTAATATAAAAATTGCCTCAGGAGACTGTTCACCAACCAGCTCTTTGTAAATTAAGTTTTTATCGTTGGTTTCCACTTTTTCCACAATTTTTAACTATAGCATATTTTTAAAATCATCTAAATCATCTTCAAGTGTAATAGCCATATCGGATGCGACATATGAGTTATAAGGTCTTTGTGCAAAACCATGTTTATTTTCGAACTCTGATTCTTTCACTAAATTAGAATCGATACCGAATATTTTACACACTTTTTTAGCGAATGAATACTTTGAAATTCTTTTTGATGAAAAAACATTAAGTATTCCCTTTTTATTCCTATTTTTATAAATTGACTCGGCAACTCTATTTATTGAAACCGGATTAAAGTACATATTTTTATATGTAATCACCTGTCTTTTACCAAGTAGCTTTTTTACGAGGAATGTATCTTGGCTATAAAAGCACGTTCTAATTATAAGCGATTTCCCTAAATCTAAAATTTTTTCACATAAATATTTAGAAAGACCATAAGTATTTACAGGGTAAACGGCATAATCAGAGGAGATATGGATAAGTTTCTTATTGAATTTAGTGCATGCTTTTTCGAGATTAAGTACAGCAATCGTGTTTGTCTTAAAACATTCCAGCGGATTATTCTCACAGTATTCAATATCGGTAATTGCAACGCAATTTAATATATACTTAGCTTCCGTTCTTTTTAGCGTTTTTTCGACCTGTTTGATATTTGTGATGTCGCAGTCAGCTTTACCTATAGATTTAGTTATATTAGGATATAAACTTGAGAAACAAGAGGCTAAGTGAGACTTACCGCCCAATAAAAGAAAAGTATCCATATCGTGACTAGATATTATTTCATATTATAAATAGAAAATGAAAAAGGGAAAGACTATAAAACGAAACAGTTGTCGATTATGTCAGTCTAAGAAGTTAACCGAGATTTTGGACTTTGGGTTTATGCCGTTAGCGGGCGACTATCTTCTAAAGAAGGATTTAGGCAAAGAAAAAGTTTACCCTTTGAAGATTTACTATTGTAATAATTGTTATTTAGTTCAGGTACTTAATGTAATTAAACCTGATACTCTTTTTGGGAATTATCACTACTTGTCATCAATTGGACTTACAGAACATTTTAAGAAGTATGCTCAGGAGATGGTTAATAAATTCATAAATCGCGGTGGTTTTGTTGTCGAGATTGGCAGCAATGACGGAGTTTTACTTCAACCCCTTAAAAGACATGGAATAAGGGTTTTAGGAGTAGACCCTGCAAAAAATGTAGCGAGGATTGCAATAAAACAAGGATACGATACTTTAATCGACTATTTTGGAGTAAGAGTTGTAGAAAAGATAATCAAAGAAAAAGGTAAAGCAGATGCAGTATTTGCCAATAATGTATTGGCTCATATAGATGATTTAGATGATGTAATTAGCGGTATTAAGTTGCTTCTAAAACCCGAAGGAGTATTGGTTTTTGAAGTACACTATCTTTACGATCTCATTGCCAAACTGCAATATGACTTTTTTTATAACGAACATTTGAGTTATTACACTTTAACATCTTTAATTCCCTTTCTAAAAAAATTCGGATTAGTAATATTCGACGTCAAGAAGATTCCTATTCATTCAGGATCTATTAGAGTCTATGTAAAATCGAAAAAGAATTCTTTAATAAGGGTAAAGAAAAATGTTAAGAATATTCTTGAGAATGAAAAGAAGGAAGGAGTTTTAGGCGAAGAAAAGTTAATGGAGTTTGCGTTAAGAGTTTATGAACATAAAAAAAGATTAAGGGAGTTATTAGTGAATTTGAAAAGAAGCGGAGAAAAAATAGTTGGTTACGGAGCATCGGGCAGGGGGAACACACTACTAAATTTTTGTAAGATTGATAATAAAATAATTGATTACATAGTTGATGAGTCATCTGAGAGACAAAATAGATATACTCCGGGTACGCATATACCAATAGTTGCACCTGATATTTTCAGAAAGGATGACGTTAAGCACGCTTTACTTCTCGCTTGGAATTATAAAGATATTATCGGTGAAAAGGAGAAGGAATTCATTAAAAAAGGCGGAAAATTTGTGGTACCTCTTCCTAATATTCATTATTATCCCTAGAATATTAGTGTAATATGGGTTATTTGAAAGATACGATTAGAGGTATTGAGTGGATGGGTGGACT
>Ga0214473_10004331_pt1 | contig 17066 bp, 16 predicted proteins | sample RVTome_7_FD_203509 | JGI IMG/M metagenome (GOLD analysis project Ga0214473, IMG submission 203509) | Soil microbial communities from uranium-contaminated site in the Upper Colorado River Basin, Wyoming, United States - RVT98D197 | ecosystem: Environmental > Terrestrial > Soil > Contaminated >... | reverse complement strand
CCGTCCTGCTGGGCTTTTCATTTATAGAAACGGTCTGTTGTGAATCAATGCGAATGTCGATCTCTCTCGCATCCTGTTGGAGCGAGTCCGTAAGGTAACTCACTGTTTCTTTGCCATGTTTCTGCGACGCAAAGTAGGCAACATACACGTAAATGCTTGCCTGCTTATTGTGGTAGGTCCGGAAGAGTTCGGCATCAGCCCCTTGGAGCCGGAACTCTGCCTTGTGCAGGCTTCCCGCTTCTCTGAACCAGGTTCCGATCATGGGAGGGAGGTCTCCAAGGTCATGCTTCAATGCCACAGGAGCCGGATCGGAGAGCGACAGATAGACAAAAAGGCTAGCTAAGGTGAGCAGTGCGGTCCACCATGAACGATTCCAACCCGGCCAGAAACCACTCGTCTCAGGGTTCCCAGTGGTGGACACGGGCCCGGCAGCGGTACTCAGGTACGGAATCCGAACGCCCCTCGGTCCGTTCGCGGGAAGTGGACCGTCTATGCCAGGTCGTCTCAGGGAGAAGAACGTTTCGACTCGCGCGAACGATCGCGCTCCGATGAAGAGAAACACGTACCCGACCCAAGCCACGAACGTGCCTTGGAAGATATGAAAGGGCCCATGGAGTGTGGTCCTGTCAAATGACGACCAGACCCCAATGAAGACAACGCGGACCCAGTTGGAAGCCACACCAATCATGAGCGCGGACAGGATAAGAAACGCACGGGCCTTCCAGGTTTTCAGGGAGAGGAAGGCGAGAGGAATTCCAATGGAGAGAATCGAAAACAAATAGTTCACGCCACTGCATACTCTGGCGACTTCGAGGGTTATGTGGGGCAGCACGATGAATGTGCGATCCACCAGGGCAGGGTACCCCAACGCCTGTAAGATGGCGACTCCTTGCTTTGCGGTAAGAAGCTGGAGCGGCTGATTCAATGGGCCGAAAATGTCTTCAAGCAGCGGCAGCATCAGGAAGAGGAAGGCGATGGGGAAGCTGAGTCTGCGGAGGAAGGTCGTGCCCAGCAGCGTCAGAATGAGGCCGCCAATCATCAGAATCAGCGAGATCTCGCTCAGAGTGACAATGGCGCCCATCTCCCCGACCAGGAGGAGAAGAGCGGACAGCAAGATGAGAGGAAGGCCCCAACCTATTGTGGGTTGAATCGGGAGCCCAGTGAGGTTGTTTCGTTTCATCCATACAAGATAGAAGCTGAGGATCGGGATCAAAAAATTCTCGAGACGATCATGTTCCCACCAAGTCATGGCTAGGGCGCGCATGGCCGGCGCGTATAGCAACAGGAAGACGAGAAGCAAAAGGCCGATCTGAAGTGACTGCCGCGTCACCGATGGAAGATAGCTTCTGAGTCGTTCTGATAATGGATGCAAGGCCGGGGCTTTGTCAGGCAGCATGCCGGATTCAGCCCTGCCTAATAGGGATTCATTCGCCGAATCGGGTGGTGCGGCCTGCAAGGGAATATGGACCATGATCAGCGACCTTTCACTGAGTGAGGTAGCGTCGGATTCTGGGACCGAGCATCACACTGACGCTGACGGGCAGGCGCCGCCAGATCTGACTCAGCAATGCCCACCTACTTTCCTTGGCGGATACCTTCGCAACGGATCGGCCTTTAATGGGCACCGAATACCAATAGAGTTGAACTTCCTCTGCCCCCCATTGTCGCTTGAAATGATATGTGCCCGATCCCCTTGTGGACCGACCGAAGTCGAATCGCGAGGATCCTTCCTTGATGCTGCGTTCGATGATTCCCCAGTAGAGAAGCATGTTTGGGCAGAAGTGCGCGTACCTTCGCAACGAGGCGGCCCACGGAACGTACATGGTGTCCTTGAAGGTAAGCGAAACCAGTCCCCCCAGTGTGATCCCGTCCTTCTGGACGACAAGGATCCGAGCATCCCCGCTGAATCGGTCAAGGATCAACGAGAAGAAGTCTCGGGAATGCACTGGAGATCCAAGATCTCGCATGTTGATGGAGAACACGGAGTAGAATTCCTCGAGCAGCTCGGATCCACCGGCCCTGACCGACAGCCCTGAGCGTTCCGCTTTGCGCACTTGGTTTCGCACCTTTGCAGAGAGGCGCTTCCACATCGCCTCAGGGCTATTCGGGAGGGGGAGCAAGAGATTAACCTTGTGTGTCATTGGAGTGATGCTGAGCGGGATCCGCGCCGTACAGCGAAGCTCGACGAGGTTGGCCGATTGTTCCCTGGCTTCCTGCACTAGGCGATCCAAGAGGGACGCTGAAACGGAAGGGGAGCCTCCGCACGGCCCGCCGATGTCGAGAAACGGCATCGAGGTGATAACTGCGCCCAGGAACGGCCTTCGCACGATGAACGCCGGGAGAATCCCGCTGCCGCCGTTGGGTTCCTCGCCCTTCAGGTAGCAGGGCCGATGCGAGTAGGCAGATGGAATAATATCGAACCACTCGGTAGCGTGTCCGAGAGCCGCGACCGAGGTCCCGCTCAGCACGGAATGCCAGGCAGGGTCCCTGTGAGGATTGCATCTTTGAATAGATATGCTGGAGGTAGACATGGTATGTCAGATAGGGGATGCTTTATGGAACCTAGAGGCAGCGGCGTCTGAGTATCGAGAAGTCAAAGCGCACACATGGGACGCGTTCACGCGTCTCTGGACCGAACGCGGCGCGATGCACTCGCGGTTGTTAGCGCGCAGGCGACTCGAGAAGCTATAACTCTCTCGTCGAACTGGGACAGGTATTGCCAGTCAGGCTGGTATGCCTGCCGAACGGTCTCGCGGGGATCAACCAGGATTTTCCCTAACAATGAATGGATGGCCATAGTATCGGGCTTCGTAACCCACCCGAGTCGTCCACGTTGGACGATCTCGGCGACGTCTCCATTCTCAGTTATCGCCAGGATGGGTCGTCGAGCGGCGATGTACTCGAAAAGCTTTGCGGGGATCGTGCCTTCTGTCTGGCTTCCCACGTTGACGAAGAGCAAGAGGGCAAAAGCAGAGCGCTGCAAGCGCAAAGCCTCTAGGTGGGGGAGCGCGCCAGGAAGTTCAAAAGGAGACATTCCATCCCGGCGACGACTGACGACTCGTTCAAGGGTTTCTCGAACACTCGGCTCAATGCGTCCGGCCAAGATGCAGCGCGGTCTAATGGGGCCGACGGAATTCTCTGTGGCTAAGAGAGCGAAGGCCTCAAAAAACTCTACCGGATTTCGAGAGTCGTACAGGTAGCCGGTGTACACGAAGGTGCCCGGCGCTGACGGGAGGTTGTTGAGCCCTCCATTGCCCATGTCCAGTAACGCTGCCCCATTCGGTACCCACCGGAGGCGATCGAACCGTTGCTCGCGGTGGAGTGAGAGAAGGCGCTGACGATACCCCTCTGAAACCGTGAGGATCATATCGGCCCTTCGGTAGAGGAACCGCTCGAGAAGGAGTTCGAGTCTTGCCCTCGACGGCGGTACCCATTGGCGCAAGACGTCGCCAGTCCAGAGATCGCGATAGTCAGCGACCCAAGGGATTCCAGTGATGCTCTTGAGGAGACATCCCACAAGAAAGGTAGAAAAGGTCGGAGCTGTCGTCAGGATGACATCGGGGTCCCATCGGCGACACACCTTTACGCCCTGGAGGACGGCAAATGGGATCCATGGCATATGAATGTCTGGAATCATGCAATACCGACCCACGGCTGCACTCCATGAAGAGACCAGCCGGGCGCAGCGCCGCCAGGCGGGATCGCGGCCGCGTGTTATCGCAGTGCGACCAGTGGTCGCTTCCACCTGGTCGACACCCAGCCACCTCTTTCCCCACGTGATCAGCCGGTCTCGCAACTGCGGTAGCCACGCGCGGACGACGCGTGCATTTGGCGGGATTTCATCATTGATGCGGGGGTCTGACCGAATTTCAGGCGAGCTAGTCAGGACGGTGACATCCCATCCATACTGAGGCAACAGGCGGACGAGCCTTAAAGGCCGAAAGCGTCCGCTTGTGCCATTCGGGGGGAAGGCAGTCGTAACAAGCAACACGCGTTTCGATGTCTTGCCCACCAATACTGGCTCTTCTTCGCGCGACGGCGTCACCGAAAGGTCAGGCGCGACTCTTTGTTCCATACTACCTTCCGGTGCTGACACGTGGGGATCGGCCGGTGAATTCGCGTGTGAGGGGAGGATGCATGAATTGTGCGGGTGCCACGCTCTGCAAAAAGGGATCTACCGGCATTCGTGCGGGAACAGATCCAAGCCACGATAAGGTAAATAGTTACGGTCTTGGAGTGCTCCATGTGTGTATGGCCTCGAGACCACCATTTGTAAATACATGCCCGCGATGGGTTGGAATGTTTGGAAAGTGTTGCTAGATCAACCTCAGAACCGTGACCATCGGCCTGGGCCAGCAGCGCGTAGCCTGCCAGAATCAGAGGGCAAAGCACCGGGGCGGAGCATCGGATTTCCAACTTTCACGAGGGCAAGTTCCACCGCCGGGGCCGTGCATCGAGCGAGCGCGAGGTTTGCAAGCCCGGTGTAGTGGTGGCCGCTCGGTACTCGTCGGCGCTCGGCTGGCACTCCGGCCAGGCACTCTGTCATGTCCAAGAAGGGAGCATTAGCGCGATCGAGGGTCTCTCGGACCACCGCGTTCCCGGGTTTCAAGCTGGCCGCCAGAAAAACCACGAACGGGACGGTCCCGTTTTGCTCGATGGATCTGACCATCTGGGCCAATAGCCGGCTGTTCAATGTCTTGGTGGCCTCCTCCGATACCCGAGGATCCTCGAGGCGCCAACGTGGGGGAAAAGCGGATGTCAGGAAACGAAGAACGAGGGGACCGTGGTCGAAGCGCCAGTACCAATCGGTGGCCCCATAGCCCAGGTCGTATTCGACGTGGGGCAGTTGGTGGATCTGGCTCGCGTTGAGGATCTCATCCGGTGTGGGCAAGGGTACGTTCAGGAGCTTAAGCGCTCCGTTCTCGATCGCGAATCGGGGCTTCACGAGATACCCCGGCCATCCGAAACTCACGAAAGGGTAAACGGCCATGGTCCGCGCGAGGTCGTGGCCGATGAAGCCAATCACAACCACTTGGGGGTTCCAGGGACGCACGTCCCGCTCGTATCGCAGATACATCTGGTCGATTCCGTACCCGTCCACGCCAAAGTTGAGAACCTGCACGTCCTCGCCGAGCAGCCGCTGCAGGTGATAGCCCCAGGACTGCTCAAAGGGCACCTCGAGGGAGAAGGCGTTTGAATCGCCGATGAGCGCGACACGAGAGCGAAAGGCCTGATCCCCCATGCGCGCGTTCGGGCCCGCGCTTCGAATGCCTTCAACGCTGCTGAAATAGAGACCATCGCGACTTTGCCGGTTGGGACCCACTGTCCAGCCGAGTTCCCGGTCGTAAACGAAATACGACTCATCCCAGGTACCCCAAGGCGTGGCTCTGGCGATTACTTCCCGGCTGCGCGCAATCAGCTCGGGCCAGGTGGGCTGCACCGTCACTGCGCCGACGACGATACCTTCAGGGGTCCTTCTCGCGGCAATTCGGACGATAGCTTCCACCAGCAGGAATGCCATAAGGCCCGACAGCAGGTTGGTCGTCAAGGCAAGGGCAAATGCTCTTTTGCACAACGAGCCACTTAACTTGATCTGCTGCACAAGGAGAGACCCCGAGGCGATTAGGCCGATCCCACCCGCAACCAGCACGGCGCCAGCTTTCGTAAACAGCAGCGACCGGTCGTAAACGGGTGCTTTGTAGATCCCAACCAGGATCAGCGAGACTGCGGCCTCGAGAAGATAAAGGGATAAGAGAATGCGACCTGCGTGGGTTTCGATGGAGCGGGTCATGGCACAAACCATATGAAATTCAGCCCGGGAATCCGTAATAAACGGGAAACACAATCCACTTGATAGGGGGCACGAGTCGTCACATTTGACGTCCCGTGATTGGGAAAAGGATATCAGAGGGGGGTCGGCGATGATCGAAGAATCAACTTCCGCGAATAGAAGGCCTCAGCGAAGCCACTTGGGGCGGCGGACTCCATCCCTCGCAATCTCAACGAAGACAGGAAGAGGTCCGCCGAGAACCAGTGGCGGTGCTCCTGGGTCTGGAAGGACGCCAGGATCGTCTCGATCTTCCGGTGGGTGGTCGATTCGTCTAGCTGTACAAACACGTTCGGAGATCCCAGGTCCCCATCATACTTCGGGATCTCGTACTCGAGAATGAAATGATTGCGAAACGTGTTCCAGGTCAGCTCGGAGATCAGGCGATGGTCCTGGTGGAGGTCGTGCCGGAAGTGGGTGAATATAAGATGGGGAGACACCCGTTCCTTCAATGCCTCGAAATACTCCTTGATCTCGCCACCAATATACGGGAAAAAGGACTCCCGGAAGTCCTTGACTATGACTGTTTTCTTTGCGGCCTGGCCGAGGAAAACATCGGCGCTGGCGGTGGCCTCGCGCCTTCTTTCCTCACTTGCGCTGAACACGACCCATGTCACATCGATCGGGCTCTCCCCGTTTGCCAGGTTCAGCATTGTACCGCCACAACCTATCTCCAGATCGTCCGAATGCGCCCCCAGGCACAATACTTTCAGAGGCGATGCCGCGGAGTTATTTGCCAACACGCACTCAATCATCGGCGATCTCGCGTATGAGCACATTTCGACACATCAGAGACAAACCACCAGAGAGGCTCAGGTTAACCCACCACGCCGGACGGCCAGGCGCGCTTGAGTATTCGTTCCGGGGGCGGAGATCGAGCGCTTTGGCGCTCTTGCGGACTGCGGGTTCCCGTCCGTATCCCGTTTCCACACCTCCCAGGGTGCGTTCCCACGCGCATACATGTCGTCCAGCAGTTGCTTGTCCTTGAAGGTGTCCATGGCTGCCCAGAAACCATCATACTTATGCGCGACAAGCTGTTGCTCGCGAATCAGTCTTTGGAAGGGCTCATTGAGCAGATCTTCGCCATCACGGATGTATTTGAAGATCTCCTTTTTGAACACGAAATATCCCCCGTTGATTCGAACCTGAGACTGCTTGACGTCGCTGATGTCCTGCACAATGCCGTCAGCGTTGGCGGAAACGAAATGGAAGCTCACATTCGGCTTCACCCAGAGGAAGGTCGCTAGCCGACCCTGACGGCGGAAGTGATCGATCTGCTCGGGGAGAGGCAGATCGGTCAGGCCGTCGCTGTAATTGGCCAAGAAGACCTCCTCTCCGTTAAGATATCTCTCGACGGCCTTAAGACGCTGGCCAATGTTCGCAGTTACCCCCGTGTCGGCAAACGTAATCTTCCAATCCTGGATATCGCTATTCATCAGGTTAAGACGCCGTCCCCCTTGGGAGAGGACGAAATCGTTTGAGAGGCATTCGTTGTAGTTGAGGAAGTAATTCTTGATGACATCCGCCCCATGGCCAAGGCACAGAAGAAAGTCCTTGTGCCCATATTGGGCGTAGTACTTCATGACGTGCCAGAGGATCGGCCTGTAGCCGATGTTAATCATGGGCTTGGGAATGGTCTCAGAGTACTCTCGTAAACGCATTCCCAGGCCCCCGCAAAAGAGAACGACTTTCATTGCCGCTTCTCCTTGTTTTGCTGATGGTCGATCGAGCCACACACGAGGTGACTGTGGAATGTCAGCCTATATCGGACATTTCACGGGGGAAGGCTACGCGGACACGGCGCGCGTTCGCTTAGCGACGAATTTAGCCCCGAGGTGGACTTTCTCGGCGGGCCCACTGGTCTCAACGTGGGGAAGAAGGCACCCGGAGTGTGATCCGGTTGAGAACCTTCTCTGCGGCATTCTCTCCGCTGACGAAAGCCTCGTCCGTCCAAATATAAGCCCATTCGCCGTAGCGACCACACCAGGCAATACCAATGTCCTCCAGGTAGCCGTGGACGATCTTGACGGCCTCGGCTCTCTCATGATCAAAGATCACGTTGGCGTAAGGTACGTGGAAAGTGTTTGCTAAAAGCACCTTATCGTCGTCGGTTAGCAACCCGACGCGCTTGAGGTCACGGATGGCCGGCTCTATGTACTCATCAGGCTTGCGATCCATTGGTTTATACTTCTTTGAGAAGTACATTTCGACCTGCAAGCTTCCTGCGCCGGCCGGCACGTTGTGCGGCGACTGCATGTGCGGCGTGCTGATGCGCGTGAAGACAATGTCCTGGTCGTAGAAGTAGGTCCAGTGCGCGTCAATGATGTTAGGCCGGTTGACGGCCAAATTGACTACTACGAGTTCGCTGCAGGCCAGCCGGTTGGCGGCGTCCACGACCTCAGGGGGAGCGTCTACGATGGTCTTTATGAGCTCTGGCAGTGGAATTGATGAGATAACATTGTCGAACTGCACGACGTTCTTGTTTTCGAATTGAAGCTCTCTCTTCCTGGGGTCGAGACGGACGAGCTTGTGGCTTAGATGCAGCCTGGTCTCGTTCAGAAATCTGTTCAGGTAGGAAACAAACCCATTGTAGGTTGGGTATCGGAAGTGCGTGATGTAATGCACGTCCGGAGTCTTGGGGTTTAGGGCGCCTTGGAGAACTTCCTCGAAGCTCGCCTGATAAAGGCGTGGGCCGAGCCAATCGGTGGTCAAGTTCGCGGGCGTAGTGGTGTGGTACTTGATCGTGTACTGCATCGGGAAGGTGTCAGCATAGGTCTTCCCATACGCAGCGAGGAGCCAATCCTCGTAGGTAAGGAGGTGTCCGTGCTTGTGGTTCTGAACTTCGACGAAATCTTTGATAACTTTGACGATGAGGTCGGAGGGTAGCCCATAGAGGTTGCAAATAACCGGGTGTTTGATCCAATAGCCCTTCCAGTAGTTATTCACATAGCTGCTCAGGATCTGATATTCCTGGTTGACGCTTTCCGCGAACAGTTTCTGGATGCGTTCGTTCTTGGTGAAGGAAATGTGCGGACCTTCGTCGAAGGTGAATCCGCCTTCGAATTTGAATGAGGCGGTGTGGCCGCCATGATACGGCTTTTGCTCATACAAATCGGCCATCATGCCTTCATTGAAGAGGCGGTGAGCTGCTCCGAACCCTGCCATTCCTGAACCGATGACCGCTATTCGTGTCACTGTCGTCCCTTTCCGTGGCCATCGAGTTGGTGCTTCCACCATTCGATGGTATGGTCGAGCCCGTTTTCCAGGTCATACCTGGGACGCCACTTTACATCGTTGAACAGACGGGAAGTATCCGCAATCAGCAGTGGTACATCGCTTGGCCGGCTGGGTAGGGCGCCCAGGTGAATCAACTCCTCGCGATTCAACTTCTGCCCGACGCGCCGAAGTATGTCTTTGATCGGCCCATAGGAGCCGGACGCCACATTCACCGGACCCTGGACGTTGCTGTGCATAATGGCGACCAGAGCATCGGCGACGTCTTGGACGTGCATATAGTCGCGAACCTGGTTTCCAGGGGAACAGCGGGCGGGCTCACCCCGCAGCAGGGAACAGATAACTGAAGATATCAGCCGCCCTGGGTGTTCACACGGCCCGTAGAGGAAGAAGATTCGCGCCCATGCGGCACTAAGTTGGGTCGCTTTGGAATAGTCGTCGAGCAGATTGAACATTAGCTTCTTGCAGGTGCCATAAACGGTTGTGGGGACACGTGGGGTAATGAGCTCCGAGCAGAACCCGTAGTTCCAGTCGTATTCGAAGCTCGAACCGGCCATAACCACTCGCTTCCCGCCATGTGCGTGGAACTGGCGCAAAAGCTCCAGGCTGGCCTCGACCCAGTGGAAGTTGTGGGGAGAATCCGAATATTTCCCTGGGACCGCATACCACGCCAGGTGTAGGAGGTGAGTCGGCCGCACCCGCGACAGGAGATCCGGTATGCTCGCTAGGTCGAGTAGGTCGATTCTGTGCCAGACCACAGGACCTGCTGCCGGCTGCGGCGATTCGGACCTAAGAGCGTGCACCTCATATCCCAACCCCAGCAGGCCTGGCAGACAGTTACGACCGATGAATCCCGTGGCGCCGGACACGAGAACTCTTTGACTCACCTATCTCCCTCCCGATTACACCGCATCCCGAAAGAGGGTGACTTACTCAAGCGAAATCGGGCCATTTCCTATCTTGCTCTGAGATCTCCGTGATGTTGAGTGGCCACTGGATGCCGAAGGCCGGATCGTTGTATCGTACGCCACTGGCGTACTTCGGGGCATAGAACTGTGACACCTGATAAATAATCTCGGTACTGTCCTCCAGGGTCTGGTAGCTGTGCGCGAAGCCGTATGGAACGTACAGCGTTTTTCGATTGTCAGCCGTCAGTTCCACGGCGACCCATTCTTTGAACGTGGGGGAATCGCGACGTAGATCGACGATGACGTCATAGATCGTTCCACGACTGCAGCGAACGAGCTTCGCTTCCTCGTATGGTTGTAGCTGGAAGTGCAGGCCGCGCAATGTCCCTCTGCGCTTGTTGAACGCCACGTTGCACTGCGTGACGTGTGTATTCAATCCGTGCGCTTCAAATTCTTTTTCACAGAACGTTCGCGCGAAGAAGCCACGGCTGTCTTCCCGCTTTTCGAGTTCGAGGACAAAAGCCCCTTTGAGTTCAGTCTCAGTGAAGATCAAGATTTACCCTCCCATGGGGAAACGCGAATCAAGAAGGTGAGAATCCTGCCACGGGCTGCGGCATCGAAACCTTCCGGCGCAATTGGGGGTCGAGTGTTTCGTCAAGAATGAGCTTCTGAATGTGGTCGATGCGCTTGTAGCGCGGGCCTTCGGAATCCTCCACCGTGACCCCGGTGCGCTTGTATGCCTCGTAGAGCTGGGCAGCACCTGCCCTGGCGTTCCATTCGGGCTGGAAGCCGGGCAAGGCCTTGCGTATGCGCGAAAAGTCGACCCGGTAGCAGCGCTTGTCCGGGCCCGCATCAGGCGCGTACTCGATAGTGCAGCCGGGAACTGTGTTCGTCACAATCTCGGCCAGTTCCCGGATCCGGTAGTTGTCCTCGGTTCGACCGACATTGAAAGCCCGGTTGTGAATGGATTCTCGCGGGGCGGTCAACGCGGCGACGAATGCGCGCGAGAATACTCTTGGGCAACGATCGGTGACATTGTTGTCGACGATCATCAATTCGAAAGCGCCTTCACGATATCGCGTCTGGGATGAACCCTCTCTAGGGGCTTGTGTATAGGAAACTCATCGGAGAGCCGACTGTCGAGCGGAAGACCTTTCAGTGGAGGTATCAGATGAAAGAAGGTTACCCCATGCCGTGCTCGCGGCAATGAGATCCCCGACCCAGCGTTCTGGATTGGAGAACATTCGGTGCCACCAGTACCGGCCCTCCGCCGTGACGGCGTGTCTCCAGGCCCAGCGTGGTCTGCCAAACAACATGGCTACCCTCGCTGGAGGATTGGTCAGGGCCAGGAACCTGCCATATCCGAAGAAGATTTTCCTTAAACGCCAAGTGGTCATGTGTTCGGGCGGGACATAGTGAAGCACGCGCGCATCTGGCACCCACCGTCCGTGGTACCCGTCAGCGAGCAAAGATCTCATAAGGAGAGTTTCTTCGCCTCCCGGGTGACGTCCAGCTCGAGGCCCGAATCGAGGATCGTACGGATAGCGACGCTGCTCGTTGGCTCTTATGGCCCAATTTGGACCATAGGGGAAGCGGTCAGCGCTGTTCAAGAGAATGGGGTGTTCACCGAAGTCTCGTAGATGCCAAGCAGACCCATAATGGGGAAAGGCCTGTTTGAGCCATTTCGGCGGAGGAACAGCAAACCACGGCTGGATCGGGCCCCCAAAGAACACGGTCGATGGCCACTGTTGAAAGGCTCGGAAATAAGCGGCGAGCCAGTCCTGATCCATTAAGGTATCGTCATCCGTCCACAAAATGTACTCACCGGAGGCTTCAGTCACCGCCAGGTTGAGAGCATGAGATTTACCAGGTTGCGGCTGAAACAATCGACGGATCGGCAGCCTCGATGCGAAGGAGGCGATCGCGCTGTCGGTGTCGTCGGTGCAGTTATTGTTGACAATCAAGAGCTCCCACTCTACCCCTGCGGGGATAATGAGATGCGTCATCCGCTCCAGGCCTTGCCGAAGAAGGCTAGAACGATTCCACGTGCAAATCCCAACTGTCAGCCGCATAGATCTGGTCCCTTATTCATGAAACAGATGGGAGGATGCATTTTCCACTTGCCTGGATAGGGTTAGATGTGATCGATCATCACAGAATAGTAAGGGGCTAAAGACCGGAGTATTGCCGCACCCTTAAGGACATTCTCCTCGCGCCTTCAAAAAGAATTCGACGGAAGTGGCCCTCGAATAAGGCAATCCAGAAGTGAGGATGCCAGGAGAAAATCCTCAGAATCTTTTTCAAGGCCACGCGGGTCTCGCTGCCGTCGCGCCGAGGCCCAAAGTGGCCGCGGATGGCACTCCAGGCGCCTTCGAGGCAACCGCTAGCCGTGGAATCCATACCTTCAACCTTGTACCTGACAGCGCTCGCTAGTACTAAAGCCAAGTACCGTGCAGGATACGAGTACTTCTTCCATCCTTGCAGCCTTGTCATCCATAGCAGGTAGATGTTCCGCCACATGAAATACCTCACGATTGGAGAATGAGCTCCAAGGGAGCGGCTGGTTTTGTGGTACACAACGGCTGTGGGTTCGAGAAAGGTTCGGAACCCTGCTTCAATGGCTCTCATTGAATAATCGATATCCTCGTGGTAGGCGAAGTATCGCTCATCTAGATATCCGATCTGCCTTACCATAGAGCTTTTCACGAGGAGCGCTGTTCCCCAAAGCATAAGGTTAGCTGCGAGGATCTCGTCCTGAAATACCAACGGTGTCTTCACGGCAACAAGCTTGTCAGTCCTCCAATCGACGAGAGTCCCACAAAACTGAATCCTATCAGACTCGTAATACTGGTAGATGATGGGGCTTATGAGCCCAATATCCCGATGTTGCTCAGCAGCTGCTATAAGCCGGCTCAGACACTCCCGGTCGACAATGGTGTCGTTGTTAAGCAACCAAGCATAATCAGCGCCGTTTTCCAACGCATACCGGAGCCCGAGGTTATTGCCACCGGTGTACCCCAGATTGGTTTTGTTTTCAAACAGGATGATGTCCGGATGGGCAGCCTTGATTTCCGTCGTGGAGGCGTCGACAGAGCCATTGTCGACTACTATGACACGGCGGTTCTGGTAGTTCAGTTTGGCAATTGATTCTAAACATTCAAGAGTGTCGTGGAGACCATTCCAATTGAGGATGATTATGAAAACACTAGGTTCCTGTTGCATGTGTTTGGGCAAAAGTCTCTTGGTGCGGACTACCGGGGACGCTGCGCTACTCACACGCCATTTTCCAGTGTAGAACGCCAATTCCAAAACCGTCCTGTTCAGGATCTTCTATGACTTCAAGCACGTTGTGACCGTTTGCTTAAGATGCACATAAAAGATATGCTAGCCTTTGGGTTCTGCCTTGGCACGGACGGCCAATAGGCATCCTATCAGCGCCGAACTTCCGCCTTGGTCCGCGATCCGCCGAGTTCGCGGAGCGCAGGTCGATCTCGGGGTCGCTTTCTGAGATAGAAGGCGGCTTGATCACCACGCCCCTGGTCGTTCAAGAGCGACGCGTCTTTCCTATATCGATCAAGACACTCTTTTGAGAAAACACTGTTCTCTTTATTGACTGCATACGAGCGTTCTGATCTTAAATCCTCCCACACTCGTTAAGCATTCTTTTCTCACCATGACACTCGAGGCGCTCGCGATTTCATTTGCATGGAACAACTGTCGAGCGAGCCAGCCCTTTACCAACTGTGGGTCCGAGGTTCTGTGTTGATTCATCCATTGGTCGAGGCGCCTGGAGAGGACGGAGTGTTGGAGGACCCCGGAACTGGTAAAGGTTTGCCCATCTGAAAACACAAGACCACACTCGGGAGAGGACGACATAGCTTCGACTTGACGTTGAAGCTTTTTCGGAAGCCAGATGTCATCATTATCCAGGAATGCGATCAGATTGCCCCGTGCCCGCCGGACCCCCGCGTTATGCGCGGCGGCAGTGCCCTGGTTGCGTTGGTAGTGATACCGGATTCTCCGGGCATGTCTGGCCAGCGCCCCTCTCGTTTCATCCGTCGAGCCGTCGTCGACGACAATCAACTCCCAGTGATTGTACGTCTGGCGGTACACACTCTCCAACGACTCGTCGATGAACGGCGCGCAGTTGTACGCGGGAACAACGACGCTCACCAGTGGTAAGGGGTACCGGCCCCGGTTTCCCAGTCCCATCCGCGTGACCTCCGCCGCTTCAGCCAACGCGTTTCCCGCACAGGACGCGCTCGTAGAGACTCTCGATCTCGGCCGCGTGCTCGTCGCTGGACTTAACGCGGGGCACGTTCGCGGCAAGGCGGCGTACCTCGATGGGATTCCTGGCCAGATGTTCCACCTTGGATCTGAGGTCCTCAGCGTCTCCCACTCTGAATAGGAGCCCATTCCTGCCGTGTTCCACCAGTTCCGTCATCCCGCCGATGTTGGATGCGATCACGGGAACGCCGAAGAGGAACGCCTCTTGTGTCGCAAGCGAGAAGCTTTCAACGCAGATCGACGGAACGATTAACACGTCCATCCGGTCAAATGCCTCGGCCTTTTGCGAATGCGATATCTCCCCCATGAAGCGGACCTTCCCCTCGTTCGTTCGACAAGCGTAGGCGTGCGCCGCCGCGCCGTACACCGATAGGCAAGCTCCGTCGATCTTCGCAAACGCCTCCAGCAGGACGTCCATGCCTTTGTGGGCGGCGACCGTACCGATGAAGCCACACCGCAAGAGCGCTCCGCGATAGGGTCTCCGCTCGTAGCTCACGGGCCGGAGGCCGTGGTTGATGCCGTGGCCGCAGTGAAACACCTTAGCCGGCGAAAGGCCCTTCTCAACAAAGCGGTCCCGCAGCTGGCGTGAGGGGGCGATGAACAGCCCGACATCGCAAAATACTCTGGCCACTAGGCGGGGCCTCCCTCGGGTGAGGTACCAGGCGCGGCCAGCCTTCCCCGCGAGCACCCTAGGCTCCCAGCCCCACAGTTCCCGCCACGAGTACTTCCGCTGGATCCTTGCCTGGCAACAGGTGATGCAACTCCAGCGGTTGATCGGCCATGAGATCCGCTGTCGGTGATCCAGAAGATGAATCTGCGGGCAGAGAAGCCAGAAGTCATGCAGGGTGAACAGCGACGGCACGCCCGCCCTCGCCGCGATCGTTGGCAACCGCAGCGAGTGGAACAGAAGGTGCTGAAAGTGGACAACGTCAGGGCTCCAATCGTGGAGCACCTTGCTGAATGCGCGCTCTGCCTGCCGGGACTGTCCCCGAAGCTTCGCCTCCTCCCAAGATTCCGCGCTGCCGACGACAAACGTCTGCAGTCCGTCTACCTGGCCAGTCTCCATCCGTCCGGCGGCATGTTCTGGAGAGGTGTGCAGCACAGCCACATCGTGCCTGCCCGCCAACGAGCGGCACAGGTCGTACGTGTAGAGCCCACTTCCCCGTCGCTCGTCGTTCCCGAAGCGGTGGATGACGTGAAGAATCTTCATCTGCCAGGATCGAGCGCCGCCAGCGTACGCTCGACCGCCCTGTCCCAGGAAAACCACTCCTCGCTCAGCTTCAGAGCACCCAATCCGAGGCGGGCCCTCAGATCGGCCCGATCCATCAAGGACTGGATGGCCGCGGCCAGAGCGTCCGGATCGCGGGGAGGACACAGGAACACATTCTCCCCGTGGAGGAAGAATCGCTCTAGGGTCTTGCCTCGCGTCGAGATGACCGGCCGGCCACGACTAGCATTCTCATATACCTTCGGGGCGAATGTCTTCATCGTATGGCCAACAGTAAGTCTACCCAATGTACATCAACAGGGGGGCGTCCACGGAGCTCTACTTCAGGCTCGCAGGAGGCGACATACTTCCGACTAGGGCTAATATTGCGCCCACGCCAGAATCGAGTGCTCGATTGACTAGGTGTTCGCACAGATGACGGGGTTTGTCGCCTCTCGGGCGCGCATGGGGCGAAGCCGGAAAAGATGACTAGAACTCGCATGTCTGTTGGGAGCATTTAGAAGAGGATGGTTTCACAGCAATCAGGGCATAAGAGGGGGCATTGACTTACGAGTCGAGCGTGTCGAGAGCGATGTCTTATCCTACTCTTGCGGCAGAGCGCTCGGCGATCGAGACAGGCTGGAGCCGGAGTTTCACTTGGACTTGGGCTTCGATCCATGCATATGTACGAACGAGGCCTTCCTCAAGAGAGATTTCGGGCTCCCAGTGCATTACCTGCCTGAGAAGGGTGTTATCCGAGTTGCGGCCGCGAACCCCTTGGGGACCCGGAACATGCTTCTTTACGATGTGAATCCCCGCGATCTTGGCAACCATGTCGGCCAACTCATTGATCGTCACCATGCGATCCTGGCCCAAGTTGAGGGGCTCGGCATGGTCGGACCGCATCAGCTTATAGATCCCGGTGAAGCAATCATCAATGTAACAGAACGATCGCGTCTGTTCGCCGTCACCCCAAATCTCAATTTCCGGGCAATCCGTCAACTTGGCGATGGCCACCTTTCGGCACATGGCCGCCGGGGCCTTCTCCCGCCCGCCTTCCCAAGTACCAAGAGGACCAAAGATGTTATGGAATCGGACGATCCGAGTCTCGATGCCGTAGTCCTCCCGGTAATGCGTACACAGCCGCTCCGTCATCAGCTTCTCCCATCCGTAGGCGTCCTGAGGCTGGGCAGGATAGGCATCCTCCTCCTTCAGCGGGGTGACATTCACATCCACCTGCCGATATTCCGGATAAATGCAGGCGGACGAGGAGAACAGGTAACGGCTGACACCGTTTGTCCGGGCAGCCTCGAGGGTGTGGATACTGATGAGGGAATTGTTGTGCAGGATTTCAGCATGATGGGAAGATATGAACCCCATGCCTCCCATGTCGGCGGCCAGCGCATAGACCTCGTCGATCTCTCTTGTTGCCTGTAGGCAGTTTTCCCAGCGACGCAGGTCCAGCAAAAGAAACTCATCCGCATCCGAGGTGGAGAACTCCGGCTTCTTTATGTCCACACCACGCACCCAATAGCCCTGGGCCTTCAGGAAGGTTACCAAGTGATGACCGATGAAGCCACCGGCACCTGTGACCAGTACTCGT
>Ga0214473_10004330_pt1 | contig 17068 bp, 15 predicted proteins | sample RVTome_7_FD_203509 | JGI IMG/M metagenome (GOLD analysis project Ga0214473, IMG submission 203509) | Soil microbial communities from uranium-contaminated site in the Upper Colorado River Basin, Wyoming, United States - RVT98D197 | ecosystem: Environmental > Terrestrial > Soil > Contaminated >... | reverse complement strand
CCGGTGACGGCACGTTGCGTTCGGAGCTGGCCGCGCTCATCGAAGACCGTGGGCTTCCGGTGCGCCTGCTGGGGAACTGCGACGAGCAGACCATGGTCAACCTTTACGCTGCAGCTGATGTATTCGTCATGCCGAGCATCCAGGACCCCTCGCCCCTTGCTGCTGTCGAGGCGTGTGCTGCGGAGCTCCCGATCGTGGCTTCCAGGAGGATGGGGAACTTCGACGAGGTTGTGGCCGAGAACCGAAACGGTTGGGCCCTCGACCTGGATGCTGACGTGGATCGCGAGACGATCAGGGGAATTGCACGTACTCCGTGCCAGGAACTGAGAGCCCGTGGCACGGCCTCGGGGCGGATTTTTGCCGAACGCTTCGATGCGGCTACGTGTGTGGAAACACTTGCACGTGACCTGGTGGCGGCATACGACGCTCATTGCCGCAGCCGACGGAATGCCGCCCCCTAGGACGGCCTCGAGGAGCGGCAGGTGACTGACCTCTGTGCTAACGTACACCCTGCGAGCCGCGCACCCGAGAGAACGCTCGCATCTAGCGCTGAGTCGGTGTGCGCGGCAATTGCCAGCCTGATACAGCAGTGGTAGCCACTCGATGAAGGTCGTGGTCACAGGTGGCGCTGGATTCATCGGCTCACACATGGTGAAGGCCTTGCTCCGAGAGAAGTGGGAGGTAGTGACCATCGATAACCTCTCGACGGGCCATCGAGACGCCGTTGTCGGCGGGGTCTTCGTGCAGCACGACCTCGCTCAGCGCACAAACCTCGTGGACATCCTGCGCCAATCTCGCGCCCAGGCGGTCTTCCATTTTGCGGGTCTCATCCAGGTGGGCGAGTCGGCACGCGATCCCGAGATCTACTACCGCAACAACGTGGTTGGGACACTCAACCTACTCGCTGCCATGCGAGAGACTGGGATTCGGCAGCTTGTCTTTTCGTCAACAGCCGCCGTGTACGGTGAACCCCGGACTGTTCCGATTGAGGAGGACCACCCATTCGCCCCCTCAAGCCCGTACGGGAGCAGCAAAGCCATGGTCGAAATCGTGCTCACGGAATACGATCGGGCCTACGGCCTGCGGTCTGTGTCGTTGCGCTACTTCAATGCGGCCGGCGCGGATCCGGAAGGGAACCTCAGCGAGAGACACGAGCCCGAGTCGCACCTCATCCCACTTGCACTGCAGGTGGCGAGGGGTTGCAGGCGGGAACTCAACGTCTTTGGAACCGACTACGACACGCCGGACGGAACATGTGTTCGCGACTACGTTCACGTGTCGGATCTCTGCGACGCGCACCTGGCGGCCCTGGATTGGCTATCCCGCAACGACAGCAGCGGCGCGTTCAATCTTGGCAACGGGCGAGGCTACTCGGTTCGCGATGTGGTGCGAATAGCCGAGGAGGTGTCGGGCCGGCCCATCCCAACCGTTGACCTTCCTCGACGGCTCGGCGATCCAGCTCGACTGGTCGCATCTGCGAGTAGGGCCCTTGATCAGTTGAATTGGCAGCCCAAGTTTGGCGAACTCAAGACTATTATTGAACACGCGTGGGCGTCGTCCAGGCGCGCGACGTTCTGAAGACGAATGTACCCGTACGAGCGCAGTGCGGAACGGGACGCTGGGCGCGACTCGGCCATGGGAGCCAGCACGCGGCAAGAAGCACAACAAGATCGACACGCGGATGCCGTCTCGATTGGCCCAAGCGTGCGTCAGCCGTGCGCGAGAATCTGGTTCCCTCCGGCTGGCACTGGAATAGACGTTCGGAGAGCAGAGAAGGTGGAGCCTTGAGCGCGTTTCGTGCGCTAGCACAGCGTGCAAGACGATACGCTGGGGTGATTCGACTTAAGCCGTTTCCCACTGAGACCGAGGCGGGGCGGTCGCGCGAGCGCTATCGCCGGGCCGGGCTGACAGCCGCTGCGAGTCTTGGAGCTCGTAGCGTCACGGTTGTCACTGCCATGGTCTCGGTCCCGCTGGTCCTCCACACCGTGGGACCTGAGCGGTATGGAGTGTGGCTAAGCATCTCGTCTTTGGTGGCTTTCCTCTGGGTGGCGGATTTTGGGGTGAGCCGCGGGTTGGTCACCGTGTTCGCATCCGCGCTCGGGCAGAACGACCGAGAGAGAGCGTCAGCCATCGTCTCTAGTGCGTTCTTCACCCTCGGGGGCCTGGGACTTGGCGTGGGTCTGCTGCTTCTTGCCGTCTTCTGGTTCGTTCCGTGGTGCAAGCTGCTCAACGTGACTACGCCGCTGGCCCAGGCCGAGGTGCCCCTCACGATCGGAATCGTTCTCGTGTGCTGGTTGGCCGAGTGGATAGGCCGGATCGTACCCCGAATCCAGGAAGGAATGCAGGCAGGATACTGGAATCACATCTGGAGCGCGGCAGCACGGTTGTTGTCTTTGGCAGCGTTGGTCGTTGCCGCTCGGTCCTCCGCGGGGCTTCCCTTGCTGGCCCTGGCCTTGGCTGGGGTGCCAACGCTTGGGAACCTGCTGAACGCTGCCGTGCTCCTGCGGACCAACCCGGAGCTACTCCCGCGCTGGTCGAGGTTTCGACGGGATCTGTCAGGTGAGGTCCTGCGCGGCGGGCTCGGCTTCCTCGGTCTGGACCTGTCCTACGTCGTCATATTTAACGGTTGCTACTTGGTGGTGGCCAACGTGCTCGGACCAGCCGCGGTGGCGGAGTTCGGAGTCCCAGCGCGTGCCTTTGCGGTGGTCAACATGCTCGTCTCCGTGCTGGTGGTGCCCTTGTGGCCAGCCTATGCAGAGTCACTTGCACGAGGAGACTTCGACTGGATTCGCAAGGCATTTGGACGGTCCATGTGGCTGACTCTGGCGGCTTCCGTGCTGCCATCGGCAGTACTCGTCTTGTTCGGACGGCAGCTCGTCGCCCTCTGGGTGGGCGACGCGGTGAAGCCCACCGCTCTGTTGCTCGTCTCCTTCGGAGCGTGGAACATCGTGACGGCGCTGGGAAACGCTACGGGAGTGTTCCTCAACGGAACAGGCGCTGTGAGGAGCAGCGCCGTCACACAAATCACGGCGGCTATCGTAGTGGTCCCCCTCGAGTTGCTGGTGGCGCCACGCCTGGGGCTCGTCGGAGTGTTGTGGGTGATGACCGTCACGGATCTGTGCTTCAGAATCGCGATGCGACTGGCTCTGATACGAGGAATTCTAAGAAGGAGCCCGTCCCGGCATCCGCACTCGGACGCGGAGTGACATGACTGGTTGATTTATCGCAATGATTCTGACGGATACGCCTCGTCGCGCGGAAGGAACGAAGATGGAGAAGCAGACATCGCAGGACATCTTGGCGGCGCCGGTCGAGGTGCTCAGGCGAAGCCTGCGCAGGGCTCTTCCCCACTCAGCATTCCAGGCTCTCGCAGAGATGACCAACGCTTTCTACGGCTGTCGGGCCATGCCTTGGAAGGAATACCGCAGGCTTCGCAGCGGATGCGTCGACAAGTGCAGGGCGCAACGCCCGATCGAGGCATACGCGTTCCGCAACCTGCAGCACCCGTTGTGGCTGCGGCCCGGAACCGACGATCCCGTACAGACCATTCAAAGCGTGGTTCGTGAAGCCTACGGGAAACTAACGCCGCGCGGCCCAATTGAACTTGTGATCGATGCCGGGGCGGGCATCGGTGACACCACTGCTTGGTACTTGTCGAAGTTCCCTGAGGCGACGGTAGTCGCCCTGGAACCGGACGGCGAGAACTTCGAGATGCTCGAGCGGAACTGTCGCCCATACGGGGAAAGGGCCGTGCTCATGAACCGAGCCCTGTGGTCAGAATCGGCGCGTCTGCGCTTGTTGCCGGGCGGCGGGAAAGCAGGTGTTAGAGTCGGGACGGTTCCCGACGGAGATCCATTTGACTGTGAGGGCGTGCCAATCGAAGCGATGTTGCGTGAGGTTGGCAAGAAGCAAGTCGACATTCTCAAGATGGACATCGAGGGGGCAGAATCAGTCATCTTTCAGCACCAAGATTTGCGTTGGATCGACCGGACGCGATGCATGTTCATCGAAACGCATGGCCCTGAGGCCGAAGCCATCACCCTCGCTGCGATGCGTGGAAGAGGCTTCCAGCATTGGCGATACAGGGAGTTCCACGTCTTCCACAGGTAGCGGACGCCAGTCTCGAGGCGCGGCAGGCGCCCGGGCCCGATGCCAGCGCGCGGTGACCAATCAGCGACGCCGGGATGACCCCTCTTGGGGTGCGCTGCAGGCTCCTCCGTTTCCCAGGGAAGGCGGAGGGGGTCGTGGACAAGCGTCGGAAGATCGAGAGCGAATCGGAGGCGCGTCGTTGCCTCGCGGCCTTGCGGTCGTCGGGGGTGTCGCTGAGGGAGTGGGCGCGGTCGCGCGGGCTCGACGGGCGCTCGCTGCACGCGTGGAAGATGAATCTGGAACGCTCGGCCCCGAAGCCCGCTCCACGGGGGGGGAGGAGCTCGGCGATCACGCGCGCCTCGCCCATGCTCGTGGAGCTGGTGCCGCCGCCGTCCTCCTCGGCGCGGTACGCGGTGCGCATCGGGTCGGCGTCGGTCGAGTTTGGGGATGACTTCGAGGCCGAGACGCTGCGCCGTGTCGTCGAGGTTCTGCGCTCGTGTTGAGCCTCTCCCCCACGGTCCGCGTGTTCGTGGCGGTGGATCCGCTGGACATGCGCGGCTCGTTCGACGCGCTCGCAGGAGCGGTGCGCCGGCTCGGGCTCGACCCCGTGGACGGGCACGTGTACCTCTTCCTCAACAAGCGTCGCCGCATCGCGAAGGCGCTGTGGTTCGACGGGTCGGGCTGGTGCATCCTGGCGAAGCGGCTCGAGGCGGGGAGCTACCAGCTTCCCCCGCTGACGGGCGACCAGGCGCAGGTGCAGGTCGACGGATCGACGTTCGCGTCGCTGCTCTCGGGGATCGACTTCACGGCCTCACGACGAGGGTGGTACCGACGGCCGCAGTGGGAATCGTGTCGATCGGGGATCGACACGGATCGCGAGTCGTGATCTCGTGGCGACGTGGTCGAGATCGAAAGGCTGCAGCGCGAGAACGCAGCTCTGCGAGCCCAGCTCGCCGAGTTGCTCGCGACGGTCGCCACGCTCAACGACCGCATCGCCGAGCTCCTGGCGGTCGCGCAGCGCAAGCAACGTAGGCCCGCGACGCAGAAGCCGCCGGGGCCTCCGCCGGTCGTGCCGGAGGACGCCCAGCGCGCGTTCGACGCGCGGCCCCAGCCACCGGCCAAGCCACCGAAGGACGAGCCACCCAAGAAGCGCACTCCGCCGACGGGGCGCAAGCCACTGCCCTCCCATCTCGAGGCCGAGGACCACGCCCTGCGTCCCGAGCAGTGCGAGCACTGCGGCAGCCAGGCACTCGACGCCGCCGACGAGGTCGTCGAGGAGAAGTTGCACGTGGTCAAGGAGCACCAGCGTCGCCGCGTTGTCCGGCGGACGACGTGCCGCTGTCGCAAGTGCGGAGGTCGGACGACCCCGCGCTCGCTGCCCGCGCCCTACGAGCGCTCGAAGGTCACGAGCGCGTGGCTCGCGTGGCTCGTCTACAGCAAGTTCGTGCTGCTGACGCCCCTCGACCGGATCCGTCGCGACCTCGCCGAGCGCGGCATCCCGCTGGCGATGGGCACCTTGGTCTCGTTCATCGAGCGTGCGGCGGACCTTCTCGGGCCTGTCGACGGCTTGCACTGGCGCCGCCTCCTCGAGGGACGCTGGATGGCCACCGACGGCACGGGCTTGAAGGTGCTCATCCCCGGGCTGCCCAAGGCCCATAACGGCTACCTCGAGCTCTACCGGAACCGCGAGCTCGCCGTCTTCCAGTACTCCCCCGACAAGAGCGGCGATCGCGTCGTCGCGATGCTCCGTCCGTTCCGCGGCAAGCTCACCGCGGACGCCGAGAGTCGATTCAACGCCGTCTTCGAGTCGGGCGACATCGTGGAGACGGGATGCAACGCGCATGGTCGCCGCAAGTTCCGTGACGCCGAGGACACGCAGCCGGTGCTCGCCGTCGAAGGCGGCGCGTTTCTCGGCGCGATCTACGACGAAGAAGAGAAGGCGCAAGCCGCGGGCCTCACCGCCGACGCGCTCTGTGCGCATCGGCAGACGCACATCGCTCCGCTCGTCGCCGACTTCGATGCGTGGATGGCCGCGGTGGAACCCACGTTGCTCCCATCCGAGCCGCTGGCGGCGGCGATTCGGTACTACGGCAACCACGGGGAGGCGCTGTTCCGCTTCGTCGACGACCCCGAGGTGCCCATCGACAACTCGCCCACCGAGCGTGAGTTCCAGAACGTCGCCAAGCTCCGCCTCAACATGCTCTTCGCGGGAAGCACCGAAGGGGCCCACCGTGCCTCCGTGCTCCTCGGCATCGTCGCCACGTGCCGCGCCATCGGCGTCCCCGCCCAGGCCTACCTCGCGTGGGCCTTCGACCGCCTCGGCACCCACCGCGACCTCTTCGGGCTGACCCTCGACGAGATGACGCCGGACGCCTTCAAGATGACCCTCGGCTGACTCGCCCGCCGGCCTCGAGCGAGATCGCGGCGCCCCACGCCGCGGGGGGCGCCCCACGGCATCACTCACCGCCGCGCCGCTCGAGCCGCCGGGTCCGGTGGCCACGCGTGAACGCATCCCGGCGTCGCTGATCGGTCACGGGGCAACGCGTCATCGCCACTCGCATCGAGGAGTGCTTCAGTGTCGCTCGGGCGGGCGGCGTTTGTGGCCCATGAAGGACGCTCGGCCGAATGCCCGAATGCCCGCCGCATGGCTCGAGCGGGACAGGGCGCGATCGAGCCCGGCCGCGCCGAGCGCCAACCCGGCATGGGGCAGGCTCTGCGACAAGAGGTAGCACAGGACGGTGCCACGCATTGCGCCGGCCGGACCAGCGCGCACGACGGCCTGCGCGGCGGAAGCCAAAGTGGCGCCCATGGGGTCCATGGGCAGTGCGCCCAAGACCGCTGCTGGGAACGACCCGTCGCTCAGGTCTCCGAGCATGGGGAGGGCGTAGCGCGCGGCGCGCGCCAACCCGCAGCGGACCAAGTGCGCCGCCGTTGCCGACGGTTCCAGCGGTGTACGCCGCGCGAGGAGGTCGAGGTCTCGGGCGTACTTACCGATTCGTCGTAGTTCGGCGTTGGGAGTCGCCAAGTGCCCCACGAGATGCGCGGCCGTGTCCAGCGGGCACGGGAGCCAAATCGGGACGCCGAAGATCTTCCGGTCGAGTTGGGCACGCTCGAACAAGCCGAGTGTGGGCATACGGTAGCGGAAATGGGGGAAGAGGCGGACATGGAGGTCGAGCGGCAGCGGAAGGTCCGGATGGTCGAAGGTCTGCTCGTGACTCATGCGGCGCGGACGTGGAAGGAAACCTGCCGCGCGCAGGGTCTTCGCGGCTTGGGCGCGGCTTGCACCAGCAACCAGGACATCGACGTCGATCAACTCCCGCTCACTCGGATCGTCGTACAGCGTGGCCTGGGCGAGCACGCCCTTGAGGGGCATCACGCGAAAACCCCTCTCGCCGAGCACCCGCGCTGCAACGACGAACGTCTCCCTCGCCATGGTCGACGCCACGAAGCGGTCGCGGAGGGAGCGCGCCATCACGAAAACGGCCAAGCCCCTGGCAATGAAAACGGGCAGATCGAGGCAGGACTTAGAATCCGCATGGCGTCTGCTCGAGCATGGAAAAGTCGCGCTAGCGACGGTGCGCTGCGCCCACCTCCTCGACTGCGTCGATGACCCGCATCACGTCAGCGTCGCTCATCCTGGAGTAGATGGGGAGGGAGAAGCAGCGCTCATACACATCCATCGCCACCGGAAGGTCCTCCGGTCGATAGCCATAGGTCTCCCGGTAGTACGGGTGCAGGTGCAGGGGAATGAAATGAACGGAGACCCCGATCCCCCGCGCGCCGAGCTCGTCGAGGAAACGGGCCCGGTCGATGTCGAGCACTCCCCGTTTGAGCCGCAGGACAAAGAGATGCCAGGCGTGGCGCCGGTCTTCGTACGTGTCGAGTGGCTCGACGAATTCACTTCCTCGGAACGCCTCGAGGTAGCGTCTGGCGATGACCTCGCGCCGGTCGCGCAACTCGCCGGCGCGGCGCAACTGCACCAGACCCATCGCGGCAGCAACGTCGCCGAGGTTGTACTTGAAGCCCGGCGCGACGATCTCGTAGTACCAGGAACCGTCGGCACGGTACCGCTTCCAGGCATCCTTCGAGATCCCATGGAGGCTCATGACCCTCATGCGGTCTGCGAGATCGGGATCGGCGGTGGTCGCCATCCCGCCTTCTCCTGTGGTGAGCGTCTTGGTTGCGTAGAACGAAAAGCAGGTCACGTCGCCGATGCTGCCGATGACCCGACCGTGATAGTCGGACGGAAAAGCATGGGCCGCGTCCTCGATGACTTTGAGGCCGTGTGCACGCGCGAGATCCAGGATCGGGTCGAGGTCTGCGGCCTGACCGGCGAAGTGGACGGGAATGATGGCCCTGGTCTTGGGGGTGATGGCGCGCTCGATCGCACCGGGGTCGATTTGATGGTCACCAGGCAAGATGTCGACGAGCACGGGACGCGCATCGAGGTAGCGCACCACCTCCGCGGTGGCCGCAAAGGTCATCGTCGGAACGATCACCTCGTCGCCCGAGCCGATCCCAATCGCCTCGAGCGCCAGGTGCATCGCCGCGGTGCAAGAGTTGGCAGCCACCGCTTGTGGCGCCCCCACCGCCTCGCCGAAACGCTCCTCGAACGCGTGGGCGCGGGGCCCTGTCGTGATCCAACCGGAGCGGAGCGTCTCGACCACCTCGGAGATCTCCTCCTCTCCGATGTCAGGGAGATGGAAGGGAATCCGTTCGATCATCGCAAGACCACTTTCTCCAGGGTTCGAAACAGAATTGAGAGGTCCCGGCGCAGAGATCGTTCTCGCACGTAGCGCCGGTACAGCTCGATCTTCTTGGGGAGGATTTCCTGGAGGTACACCCGCTCAGGGTCCTCCGCCTCGGCGAGCAGCCCCTCCTCGTCGCGGTAGGCGATGGCCGCTTCGTCGGTGATGCCCGGCAAGATGGAGAGAATCTCGTCGTAGGCCTCGCGAAAAGCCTTGGCGTAGCGGGGCGCTTCTGGCCGCGGCCCAACCAGGCTCATCTCCCCGACGAGCACGTTCCAGAGCTGGGGAAGCTCGTCGAGCTTCGTCCTCCGGAGCAGCGCCCCGGTGCGGGTGATGCGCGGGTCTCCACCGGCCGTCACCGCCGGCCCCCTGACATCAGCATCGCTGACCATCGTCCGGAATTTCCAGACACGGAAGCGAGACCACCCCCGCCCCACCCGTTCGTGCCCGTAGAGCGCGGGTCCGGCTGAGTCGAGCTTGACGGCAGCCGCGATTGCAAGCAGCAACGGGGTTAGCGCGACTAGGCCACCGCTCGACAGCGAGACGTCCATCAGGCGCTTCGCAATCTCCTGTCGCCGTCTCATCGTCTAGCCCATGTAGCCCAGGGTCTGGAGCATCGCGCCCGCGTGCTTCTCGACCTGCCGCAGCTCCTCGGCGGTGAGCCGGTGCTTGCCCTTGCCCACGTTTGCGTCCGTGAGGGTTCGTGCGATGTGGTCCCCGACCTCCGGGCAAGGGTCGAGACCCAGGAATGCCAGAAGGCGTGCGACCTCCGCGGCGGGATCGGCCACCAGCCGCTCGTAGCGAACCTCGATCCAGTCAGACGTTGGCAGGGCATCGAGGCAGGCACGGGTCCTGGCCAGCGAGTGCACCCACTGCAACGCGCACACGTCGATCAACGGGAGCTCTCGAACGTCCTTGTCGATGCCACGCCAGCGGGGACCCCAGCTGGCGACGGCACCGTCCCGTTGGCCGAGGGCTCGCCGCACATACCCGCGCACGTACTGGACACCGTAGGTCGGGACCGCCGCCGGAGGAAAGCTCCGGACCTTCTCGAGCACGGCGCGCCAGTCCAAGGGCGCTTGCCACATACGGCGCGCCGACTCGGCCACATCTCGGCCATCTCGGACCAGATGGACGAACACGCAGCCGGGCAGCGCGGCTCGGACGAAGGCCGGCCGCAACGTGTTGCCTACGGTCTTCTCCACGAGTCGGTGGGTCCCTGACCGGAGGAAGCGCGCGAGCGAGGTCTCGATGAATCGTCGTATTCGGGGCTCGAGATTCCCCGGCTCGAGCTCGTCATGGGGGATCCCATAGTTTCCGTACTTCCAGATGAAGTTCACGTCCCACGGGACGGCGGAGAGCCCGGGATGGGACGCGAGGATTCCGCGCAGGAGCTTCGTCCCGGATCGGGCCGCTCCGAGGATGATGATGGGTTTGTCGAGATGCACCGTCTCAGCAGCCTCTCGCCACCTGCCTAGCCATCGCGTCCCATGTTGTCTTCGCGAATGCCGTCCCACCCGTGGCTCAGGGACGCCGTTCCGGTGATCAGCGCCACCACCCGTGACGACGTATCGCGCACCTGATAGTCAACAGGGAGTGATGGTGTGCCCCCGGCAGCGGCGAGGGCAAGTCGCGTCGCCACGCCGCGCAGGAGGCCGTCTGGCGTGACACCGGCGACGATGATCGTTCCGGCATCCATGGCTTCGGGTCGCTCGATGGCGTCCCGCGTAGTTATGGCGGGGAAGCCTAGTATGGCCGACTCCTCGGCGACGGTCCCGCTGTCCGAGATCACGCACTTGGCGTGCTTCTCGAGGTGCACGTAGTCGAAGAAACCAAACGGCTTCTCGAATCGAATGAGAGGCGAGATCGGAGGCCCACAGCGCCCCTCGATTCGCTTCCGGGTTCGCGGGTGAGTCGAAAAGACGACGGGCAGGCCGTACTTTCCGACGAGGCCCTCAAGTCCGGCGAGCAACGATTCCAACCGCTGAGGCGTGTCGACGTTCTCCTCGCGATGAAGCGACACGACGAAGAAACCACTCTTGGATAGCCGGAGGCGTGCCAAGACATCGGAGCTTTCGATGGCGTCCTGGTGTTCCTCGAGGACCTCTCGCATGGGCGAGCCCGTCAGGTAGATTCGGCGATGCGGCAGTCCTTCAGAGATGAGGTGCCGGCGGGCGTGCTCTGTGTAGACCAGATTGAAGTCACTGATGTGATCCAGAATCCGACGGTTGGTCTCTTCGGGCACGTTGAGATCGAAGCAACGGTTGCCAGCCTCCATGTGGAAGAGCGGAATCCGCAGTCGCCGCGCCATCACGCCGGCGAGCGCGCTGTTCGTATCTCCGAGGATCAGGACCGCATCCGGCCTCTCCTCGAGCATCACCCTCTCGGATGCGACTAGGACCCCGCCGAGCATCGTCCCGAGACTCGAGGTGTCCACCGCGAGGAAGTGGTCCGGGCGACGCACTCCCAGCTCCTCGAAGAAGACCTCGTTGAGCTCGTAATCGTAGTTCTGGCCGGTGTGTACGATGCGGTGGTCGACGACTTGATCGAGACGCTTCATGACGCATGACAGGCGAATGATCTCCGGCCGCGTTCCAACGATGGTCATCACTTTCATTGTGGGTTCCTCGGCGGCGCAGCGACATCGAGCGCGAACGTGTCGGGATCCTCGGCATCGAAGACCTCGTTCGCCCAAAACAGCGTGAGGAGCTCACTTGGACCGATGTTCTCGATATTGTGGGTGTGGAAGATCGGGATCTCGACGATCGCGATATCTTCACCGCTGACGCTAAACTCGGTGATCTCCGACCGGTCGATGCGCCGAAGGCGAATCGTCGCCGTCCCCCGCACCACGCAGAAACGCTCCAGTTTCCTGGTGTGATAGTGATTGCCCCGCAAGACGCCGGGGCGACTGGTCGACATGAAGACCTGCCCCGCCGGCCCGCCGCGCACCAGCTCGAAGAGCGAGCCGCGCGGGTCCGCGTGGACCTGCGGGTGCCATAGATGATCGGCATCCTCCATGAAGGTCATGAACGTGGCCCAGAGGTCGCGCTCGAACGCATCCCGGAAGCTCGGTACGACGCGCGTCTCGTAGTAGGCGTGGTGAAACGATTGCAGGACCGCGAGGATGCCAGTCACGGTCGCGCTGTAGGGCGCCGGCACCTGCACTTCCGCGGCCCCTGTCCAGGGTGCGCCCGCCAACGCGGTCAATTGACGCACGAGGGGGTTCACGTAGACGAGAGGCAAGGTCGCATCGATGATGACCTCAGGGGTCGCGCCGTGGGTGAGTTGGTGGCAGAACGTCGCGACGACCGAATTGTGGAAGGGCCGACCGTGCGCCCCAAACACGTTCGGGATGACCATCGTCCGCAAGGCAGCGATGTCCCCCGCGCGAGCGCCTTCTTCGAGGACCATTCGCGCACCGAGCTTGCCGCGCCCATAGGGCGTGTCTTCGCGCTCACGGGTGGTCGACGCGTAGACGACCCGGACGCTCGCGCCACGCGCGGACTCGCGCAGCTTCGTCGCCAGATCGATGTTCGTGCGCTCGAGCGCCCGCTCGTCTCCGCGGTTGACACCGGCCAGATGCACGACGGTATTGCAGCTCGCCACCGCATCTTCCAGCGATGTGCCCCGAGCCCGCAGGTCGATCGCGATAACATCCTTCCCCTGAGCCAGGACGTGGTCGAGCAGGTGCCTCCCGATGAGACCGGTCGTGCCGGTTACGCCGATGCGGCCCGATGCCATCGCGTCAACCTCGCTCCCCTTGCTTCCACGCCGCGAGATGCTCGGTCACTTCCGGCACGCGCCCCAGCAGCGATACGGTCCCCTCGAGTCCGAGCTGTTCCGCGTTGTGAGAATGGTAGTCGTCCGCTGCGGCACGACTGTCGTATCCCTCGGTGAAGTAGAGTGCGTAGTTGAGGTCGCGATCGTCCAGACGGACCCGATAGTAGTCGCCCATGTCCTCGGCGCGCTGCAGCTCTTCCGTGGTGAGCAGGGTCTCGTAGACCTTCTCTCCATGGCGACGGCCGATGACCTCCTCAGGAACGGAGGTCCCGTACAATCGCTGAAGCGCGCCGGCGAGCTCACCAATGGTGCAGGCAGGCGCCTTGCGGACGAAGAGATCTCCGGAGGCGCCGTGAGCAAAGGCGAAGAGCACGAGGTCCGTGGCATCGGCCAAGGGCAACATGAAGCGCGTCATCTCGCGCATCGTGATCGTGATCGGGCCACCTTGCTCGACCTGACGCATGAAGAGCGGAATCACGGACCCCCGCGAGCACATCACATTTCCGTACCTCACACAGCAGACGGTGGTGCCGTTGGCACCAACCTCGCGGGCCGCCGCCATCGCGGACTTCTCCATGAGCGCCTTGGTCATCCCCATGGCGTTGACGGGATAGACTGCCTTGTCGGTGCTGAGGCAGACGATCTTGTCAACACGTCTCGCCACCGCCGACCGGATCACGTTGGAGCTTCCCAGGATGTTGGTCTGGACGGCCTGCAGGGGGAAGAACTCGCACGACGGAACCTGTTTGAGTGCGGCCGCGTGGAACACGAGATCGACCCCGTCCATGGCCTGATCTACGCTTCCTTCGTCCCGCACGTCGCCTAGCAGGAACTTCAAGCGCGGATCGGCGTAACGTTGGCGCATCAGCTCCTGCTTCAGCTCATCCCGGCTGAAGATGCGGATACCGCCCCTGTGGGACTTCAGCAGACGAGTCACGAGAGCATTCCCGAACGACCCGGTCCCGCCTGTGATCAGGATCTCCTTGTCGGCCAGGTCATCGAGCTCGAGCGGAGCTGTGGTGGTTTCGGTCATGTCGTGCCTTCTGCCGCCTATCTGCTGAGCTCAATCTGCCCGGACGCGACGAGCCGGTCCAGCAGCGATGACCACTTCGCCAGAGCCACAGCGCGCCCGAACCGCGCCGCTGCCCGCTCTTGGAGCGCCTCGCGTCCTTTTTCGTCCCACCGCGCCCGCTCACCGTAGGCCTTCTCGATTGCTGCAGCAATCGCCTCGGGCCGACGATCACCGCACACGTAGCCCAGGTCGTCGTCGTGCACGTCCGTCGCGACAGCCGAGTCCGGTTCGACGAGTGCGAGAACCGGGCACCCGGATGCGACATAGGTCATGAGCTTGCTTGGGTAGGCTACCCTCGTCACACCCGGTTTCAGGGCGACGACACCGATGCCGCTCCTGGCCATCACCGCCCGTGCGACCTCCACGCTGTGCTGCCCCACGAAGTGGACGGTCCGTCCGCACAAGTGACCCGCATCTCGCTCGAGGGAATCGCGCGCCAAGCCAGACCCCATGAACACGAAGTGGATGTCAGTCCGCTCCCCCAACCGCTTCGCAGCCTCGATGAGCAACTCCAGTCCCTGGAAGTTGCCGATATTGCCAGCGAACAGGACGATGAAGGCGTTGCTCGGGAGGTCGGCGAGCAGGTCCGTGTGCTGTCTGGACTCGTTGTAGGTATCGAGGGGGAAGTTGTTGATGACCACCAAGCGATCGTCTGGCACGCCTCGTTCTCTCATTGTGCGAAGCATGTCGTTCGAGAGGACCACGACCGCCGCCGCGCTCTGACAGTTCTTGGCATCGACGGCCCGGAGGAGGCGGTAGAACCAGCCACGGTGGACCTGTCCCGCCAGGAGCAGTGCCTCGGGATGAATGTCCTCACAGTGGTAGATGTAGGGGACGCCTCGCCATCGGTGCAGAGTCCGGACGACAACCCCCATGCCGATGGGTGGATTGCAATTGACCAGAATCAGGTCGGGCCGCTGACTCGCCACGACTGACCACGTCGCCCGACCCAGGAACCACGCCAGGCTGCCCGCTCGCAGGACGCGATCGCGCTTGCGCGCGGGCAGCAAGCGGAATCGGCGGATGTTCACTCCACCCAGAGTTTCGCTGTGTGGCTGGCTCGGCAGGTCATTGTCGTTGTAGGACGGCTGTCCGGTCAACACGTCGACCTGGTCACCCGCGCGAGCGCGATCCTCCAGGATCGTTCGTAGCAGACGAGCATAGGGCGTCGTGTCCGGCCAGTAGTGGCGGTAGATGCTACAGATCCGCATCGGCGCCGTGCTCACTCCTTCTCCGGGTGGGCTGAACGGCTCTTGCCGAACGTGTAGCCCCTGTCATCGAAAGCGAGCCGCTCATAGCCGAGTGAGGCCACGAATGACTCGTGCCCGGGATCCGTGCGGGCCAGCGCAAGGTACGGCACACCGCGGTCCAACGTACCCGCCATCCCCGCGATGATCTCCCGTTCGGCCCCATTCGTCGTGATGCTCACCAGCTTGACGCGCGCGATATTCAAGCGCCCGAGGATGTTGTCCACCGTGTCTACCTCGACCGTTTCGGCGCGAAAGCGACCCAAATCATCTCGGCTGTAGTCGGCCGTGCTCTCCGTGAAGTTGGTTGCCGGGTGGTCGGGGTCGACGTAGAGCTTCAGCTGGCCCTGAGAGCTCCAGGCGCCGCAAGCTACCACTTCCAGTTGAGGCAAATCCCGCTTCTGTGCGAGGGAGCGAAGCGCCGCCGTGCTCTGCGGATCCGGTTCGATGACCACGACCCGACCGGCCCGGCCCACGCAGAGGCCAAGGTAGACCGCCCGTGACCTTCCGGCCCGTAGGGTGTCGTGCGGAGCACCGACCTGCACCGCCACATCACCCTCCTGGAGCAAGCAGTACGGGAATGCGCCGCGCGAGCGCAGCATCCCAATGGAGTACTTGACCGAGAACGGCACCTGCCACAGAAGACGATTCGCCAACCGCACGGCGGCGCGATGCAATACCCCGCGGTGCGACCATCGGTGTCTCAGGTAGATTCGGCTGCTCAAGTCCCGCTCCCACGGTTGGGCATTGCTGTTCCAGATGTCGTCAGAACCGCTGCGCGGTTGCTGGCCGGCCATGCTCCTGGTGGCCAACCACGTGGCGCCTCACCATTCGCGCCCGACCCCAACCCGGGAGCGCCGGCGATGGCTCCCATCCAGAGCGCCGCCGGTCCGCCGTGGTCCACACATGTACTCACTTGTCCCCTACGTAGTGGCCAGGTGTCGGCGGCCTGGAGAGCATCGCATCGTGGGCGATGACTTCGGCCTCTGTCTCGAATCGACGACCGACAATCCTGGCGGGAACGCCTGCAACGATCGTATACGGCTCGACGTCCCGGGTCACGACGGCCCCAGCTGCGACGATCGCTCCCCGCCCAATTGTCACACCCGCATTGATGATGACTCGAAAACCGATCCACACGTCGTCTTCGATGACGGTGGCAGGCAACTGTGGTCGGCCACTGAATATCGTAGGAACTTCAGCCCGATCGATCCGGTGATCGCCGCCGAGAATCCCAACCTGTGGCGCGATCATCACATATTTCCCCATCGTCACGCGCGGACAAATCCACGCTCCCGGGCCAATGTAGCTGTAGGCTCCAGCCGCCAGATCACTCGCGATCCCGTACGGTTTGTGGACGTAGCAGGTGCGATGGACATTCCGGAGCCTGAGTTGCCGATGTCGGATAGCCATCCTCACATCCCGGCTTGCCTGCCGTAGCAGTGCGGGCAAGCGGGGACGAGAGGGCATCCCTTCGTGTATGCCGGGTCCCATATCCCCCCGCCCAGAAACAATGTCTGCGTAGAGCGTGCACAGCTTCTCAGCTTCGGCTTCGGAGTTGAACTCTCGCTCGAATCGGTCAGCTCCACGCCTGCCCATCGCCTGCGCGTTCTCCACGTCGCCCAAGAGTTGCTCCAGGGCGTCCACGAATGCGTCAGGTCTTCCCGGCTCCACCACCAGACCGCAACCGGTCTCCTCGATGATCACCGCCGCCAAGCCCACACGAGTGGCCACGACCGGGATGCCAGCTGCCAAATACTCGAATAGCTTCACCGGGAGAGCGCCCTGCCGCCGCGGTACCGGAAGATCCAGTAGCATTCCGATTCGCGCCCGATTCAAGTGCTGCATGATGTCGGGTGGTGCGACGTGGGGAAGTAGCTCCAGCATCCCCTCGAGGCCCCGTGTCCGAACCCGCTCCAGCACCGTCGAACGCACCTCGAGGTTGCCCTTGTATCGATCGACGATGCCAAACCGCGCATCGAGGCCTCGTGCCTTGGCCCGTTCCATGACGTCCACGACGAAGTACGCTCCATTGTCGACGTACTGGGACGCAGTCGATACACAAAGCGGCTCGCGCGAGCGATAGTCGTCTCGGCGTTGGGTCCCGATTTGGCGGTCTGCAAAGTTCC
>Ga0214473_10004329_pt1 | contig 17068 bp, 17 predicted proteins | sample RVTome_7_FD_203509 | JGI IMG/M metagenome (GOLD analysis project Ga0214473, IMG submission 203509) | Soil microbial communities from uranium-contaminated site in the Upper Colorado River Basin, Wyoming, United States - RVT98D197 | ecosystem: Environmental > Terrestrial > Soil > Contaminated >... | reverse complement strand
TTTCGTTTTGTTTGCATTACCATTCTTTTCGAGTACTTTATTACCGCTGCCTCCAACCGCCTCATAAACAACATTACTGAAGCTAAACGGAGATTTCCCATTGTGGCCATTTTTTTGATGAAAATGATCGTTTTCCGAATGCTTTTGAATTATTTCACGGGTATTATCAGTCGAGTGGTCGTCTACGAATATGAGGTTATAGTCTATATTTTCTTTCGCCAAAGCAGAATCCACCCTCGCGACGAGTTCGTCGATAGATTCGGCTTCGTTATAAACTGGTACGATTATGTCTAGGTCTGCCATTTATACAAATATCCACGGCTTTTATGCCGTGGTTATGAATAATAAAATCTAACAAAAATCCAGCCTCAGACAGGCTGGACAACTAATACTTTTTAAAAGTAGTATAGTATTATACTACGGGTTAATATAAATTTCAACTCAGGCTCAAATAACCTGTTTAATGGGTTGAAGTTTAGAAGTCGAGATAATGTACGATTAATTTCAGGCTAACCAGCGGGAAAAATCGTAACGTCGAGGATCAGTATGAGGAAAGTAGTGCAACCCGCATATAACGTACGATTTTGAATATTTTGATTCCCATTAAAACAAAATAATTAAATAAGGTTGGATATTTGTTCCATAAGTTCTTTTTATAGAATCTCTCCATAGAAGCAACACCCGATAACCGTAATTTCTGTCTCTGTTTAGCCGTTACTTTATGCTTCCATTTAGCAACTTTTCCTTTAGTAACTCCTTTAAGGTGTGTAATGTACACTTTAGGATAAAAAACTATTTTGTATCCTACCTTGTGAATTTGATAACAAAGATCGATATCTTCCCCATCAAAGTAATATCTCTCATCCCACCAACCTACTTTGTCTAAAATATGCTTCCAAGTTAGTAAAAAAGCGCCCTGAATTGTATCCACATCCTGAATTTTGTTTTCAGAGACATCCTCATACCAATATTCTTTATCATTACCTAAAATCAGGTGCTGAAACGAAATCCACGGAGTAGGAAATCTTCGCCTGGTATCTTTATCCAACCTTCCATCGGGTAAAACAAGTTTACATGTTAAAGCGCCTACATCTTTGTGATTTTTAAGATACCTCACTGTTTCTTTAAATACGTTTTTATAAACTACCGTATCCGGATTGAGGAAAAGTACCATCTTACCATTCACAATCGATCTTGCTCTATTGTTACCTTTCGAAAAACCTTCATTTGGTCCCTCAACTAATTTAACCCAAGGAAATTTTTTTCTAACCATTTGAGGACCTCCGTCTGTCGAAGCATTATCAGAAACTATTATCTCCATAGCAACTTCACTAATATTTTTCTTTATCGAATTAAGACAATCAGCTAGTAATTCTTTTGTGTTGTAATTTAAAATAACAATCGTTAGTTCAGGTTTATTTTTCATATTACTTTAAAAACTTTGAAATAAGCCTTTGCAACCTCTGTTCCCTTAAACATCCCAAAGACAATAATTCTTACTAAAGCGCCCAATTTAAGAAGAGCCGTAACTATAGGAAGCTGCCATTTATTATAATGTTTTTTATAAAAAAGTTTAATATTTTGCATCTCATAACTCAAAGCACGTTCATTGCCAATCGTTGCGCTACCGTAGTGAACTACCCTCCAGTCTGGTAGGTACCAGATCTCCCATCCGAGTTTTCCGAATCTATATGAGAGGTCCACTTCCTCAACATATAAGAAAAAGTCTTCATCAAAAAAGCCAACCTTATCCATTGCAGATTTTCTCATTAAATAAAACGCTCCAGTTAGCCAATCTTGTTTATGCGGTTTTTTGAAAAAGGCTTCATTCTTGTATAGGGGTGAAAATCCATGCATCGGATGGTAGGGTTTTATCAAGTTATCAATAAAAGGAATATCATCAATAAATAGCATCCAGCAAAATACTCTAAAAAGAGTAGGAAAAGACCCACCGGAACCCTGATAAGTACGACTATCGGACTCCATAATTGCGCAGGATGCAACTCCAACAGTCTGATGTCTATCCATCCATGTAATCATTTCTTCAAAAATATTTTTATCTAAAATCTTTGTGTCATCGTTCAAAAGTAGGACGTATCTACCCCTTGCAATTTTCATTCCCAAATTATTATTCTCACCAAAACCACCATTTGCTTCGCGTCTAATTATCTTAATCTTTGGATATAATTTCTTTAATCTTTCTCCCATCTTTTCCTTAGAAGCATTATCTATAACTATTATTTCAAAATTAAGAGCAGAGGACGTAGAAAAAATAGATTTAATACAATCGAAAACAAAATTTCCTTTCGTAACGATTATGATGATTGACAGATCTACTGTTTTACTTCGCATTTTTAAAATAATCCTAACCTCACTTATTAAAACGCTAGCATATGAACTACTCTAACCGAAAACTTTTTGCCATTTCTGACCCAACCATAGAATTGTATTAATAATATAGTGTCTAACCAAACCGTGGTATATTTTGCTCGAAGGAATTAATTTTTTCCAACGTTGTCCCTCATCAGCAAGTTTTTTAAAAGTTGCGCCATGGTAATGTGTAATAACAGAACTTGGAAGATAATAGACTTTCAGACCATTTCTCCACACCTGTCTACAATAATCTATATCCTCAAAGTAGGCAAAATATCGTTGATCAAGCATTTTTCCGACTCTTTTTTGTGCTTCCGGTGTAATAAGAAAAGATGCACCTACGACCGAGTCGACTGCGACAGCTTCATCTCCCTCTGGAGCAAATTTTTCAAAATAACCTCTCTGGCCAAACCAGTATTCTTTTATCGCCCTTGATATTGTCGGGAAATGATAACACGACTTTTGCAAGGTACCATCTATATTCAAAAGCCTCGAACCCACCACGCCTGCATCTGGGGTATTATCAGCGAACTTAATTAAATTCTGAAGAGAATTTTTGTGAAGAATTGTGTCATCATTCAAAAGAAATATATATTCTCCACTCGCCTTTTTTATTCCCTGATTATTTGCTTTTGCATAACCTACATTTGAATCATTAAAGGTAAGCGTCAGGCGATTTTTCCAAAATTTCTCTGCCCTCAGCTTCTTTAGAGCTTCTACAGATCCGTCTTTGCTTCCATTATCGCTCACGAGCACTTCGAAATTTAGGTCTTTCGCCTCTTTTTTGATAGAGCTCAGACACCCTAAAACTAGGTCCTTGTTGTTGGTATTTACTAGAATTATTGATATTTTTATTTTCATTTAAGCAAAACTAGAGAAAATACTTTCATCAGAAATTTTGCTTTTTCTCATTTCATTCCTTCTTGACTCCAAAGCAACGTTAAGTCTGGATAAAGCCATTATTATTATCCTAACATAGCCGGGGTGCATTAAAGTACGCACCAATAAACCAATTACATGTTTTTTTATCAGTTTTTGTGAATGAATGTTTTTCCAGATAAAAAGTAATTGGTTCCTTTCCTTTATCCGAGAAACATACAATTTACGAAACTCACTACTTATAGTTGATTCGTGTTTGTGCAAAACTCGCGCCCTCGGTTCCCACATATTTATGTAACCACGCTTCGCTGCCCGATAGCATAAGTCTATATCTTCCCAATAAAAAGGTGAAAGTAATTTTTCGTCCATTCCCCCTAGCTCTTCCCAATATTTCCTCCTGAAAACTCCGCTTCCTGCGCTTACATAAAAACTTTCATGAGCAGTTTTTGTCTCTTTTCCCATTGCAAGTTGAATGTAACCATCTTCAAAATAACCTCTTCCCCAACCGAAGTCCTTTTCATGAAGGGATACTGCAAATACTCTCTTATCTTCAAAGTGTTTAAATACAGACTCTAAAAAATCATTAGAGGGTATAACGTCTATATTCATAAGTAAAAGAACATTCCCTTTGGCGGCCTTTGCACCTTTATTAACGGAAATTGAAAAACCTTTGTTGGTCTTATTTTCCAAAACTTTTATACTCGGATAATTATTTCTTAAAAAGGAAACACTATCATCTTCAGATCCATCATCAACAATTATTATTTCTTTAATATTGTTTTTGGGGTTTAATTTAGCCTTAATAAGCGATGGTAAATTTTTTCTTAATATTTTTTTTCCGTTAAAGCTTGGTATTACAACAGAAACACTGTAACTCTTATGCATAATTTCTTTCAAATCTTTTTTTATCAATTTTAACTTTTTTATTCAATCTTAACTTCCAAGTTCCTTTACCTTTTCTACCAAGTAACGCGTCAAACGCTCCAATTTTTTGCCATGTTCTGCCTATAAATATAATCCTAAGTGTATCTCTGAAAACCGCAAGTTTAGTCCTTAAGGTTGAATAACGCATAGCGTAATAATAACGATTACGAATTAAAAAATAGTCATTAGTCGGACTGCCGGACCCTTCCGTTGAAGAAGAAACTTTGTGCCATATGGAAACTTTAGGATAGTAGACTACTTTAAATCCTGCTCTTCTCGCACGCTCTGAAAAATCAGCGTCTTCCCAATATAAAAAAAGCGAATCGTCCAAATTGCCAATCTTTTTTATTACCTCTTTCCGAATAATAATGCATGCACCATTGGCAACATCGGTTTCTTCGATTTTATCGTATTGTCCCTTATCGACTTCGTCCACGCCTCTATGGGAAGTATAAACATTATCTCTATCGACAATTCCTCCCGCATACCAGAGTACCTTACCCCTTTCGGCTTCCTTATATCTGTCTTTATGGAATTCGTACCCTTTCGCGAAGTACATTTTTGGTGAAGCCACTCCCACATCTTTATTTTTTTCCATAAAATCGACCAGTTTTACAACTAAGTCTCGGGGTAAAATCAAATCGTCATTCAGAAGGATTATATAATCAGACTCCCTCTCTATGGCATATTTGATCCCGGTATTATTGCCTCCGGCAAAACCTAAGTTTGCCCCATTTTGAATAAATTTGTACTTCATGTTTAGTAGCTTGTAATTTTTAATTGCTTTTTCCGTTCCGTCCCATGAACCATTATCTGCCACAACGCATTCCACATGCAGATTCCCGGTATTTAGTTGCGAAATATTTCGAAGCTGTTCTTTTATCAGAGTTATAGCATTCGTCGTCAGTATGATTAAGGATGTCTTTATATTAGCCATATATATATGGGTATCTTCTAAGCCTGATATACTATTTTTCTATTTAGTTATTTCGGGGAGTATTTATATGATTAACAAATTCTTCAACCATTCGTTTCCAGGACCTGAATTTCAGACCTAGTTCTTTTTGACTTTTAAGAGTAGAAAGTCCACCTCTCACGGGTCTTTTATTTCTCCCCGGACTTTTAAGAAATTCAATAAGTGACCCCTTTTCCGGTAAATTCTTTTTCCCATAAATTATTTCCAGTAAATACTCACCAAATTCATAATAACTGCAAGAATCAGACGATGCCACATGGTATATCCCGGGTTTCCTAATATTAAGAAGCTTCACTAGTGGCTCAACGATATCATCAACAAAAAGCGGAGTAATTATCTGGTCTGTAAAAAGAGGATAAAGTTTCTTTTCTTTGAATAAATCTACAATTGTTCTTGCAAAGTCGGATTTTAAATTATATTTCGCTGCTCGAAAAGGATAAGCAATTCTCACAATTGCCGACCTAGAATTTAATTCTCGTACTCTCAATTCCCCTTGTAGCTTGGTCCAACCATACCAGGATAATCTGTCAGAATTTTTAGGTACATCCCGATCCTCACTATAAGGACCCGGATTCTTATCAGTATCATAAAAAACGAAATCTGTTGATATATGTATCAAAAATTTGTTGTATTTCTTGCAAACCCGCGCAACGTTTTCTGCACTTCGCACATTAAGATTCCAAGAAAGAGCGCTTTTTTTACCTCGCTCTTTATCAGCTTCGGATACATTCGTAAAAGCCGCGAAATTGATAACCGAGTCGAATTTGCTTTTATTTTCCTTGAAATATTTCTCAAGTGAGCTTACCTTCAGAATATCCACACTATCTTGGTTTGGGGCAAGTATTTTATTTTTTGCTTTTGCAATGCTAGCAAAACGCGACCCGACCATACCAGATCCTCCAAAGACGAGAACTTTTTCACTTTTACCCACAAATTTTTCTGGAAAATGTTCTCGCAGTGTTAAGTTATTCCTGTCTCTCTCTGAGATAATTGGATTTTTAACAGGCCAGTCAATAGCCAAATCGGGGTCATCCCAGGAAATTCCGGATGCTTTTTTGTCATCCCAATACTCATCAACTATGTAAAAGTAATGTACAGGCTCTTTTCCAATCACACATACGGAATTTCCCATACCTTTGGGTAGAAATAATGCTGTTTGGGGAGAGTCTTTTTTAGTATTGTCGAAAGTAAAAGTTTCAACTCTGCCAAAAGTTTTGCTCTCAGGTCTTACATCGACAATTGCTGCAAACATTTTCCCTGTTGCCGGATAGATAAGTTTATTCCACCCCTCGGTGTGAATTGCTCGAATTACCCGGGAAACTGATACGGCATGGTTGAGCTGAACAGGATTGAATTTTACTCCTGCAACCTTTTCAAGTTCGTTTTGGCGAAATATCTCGTGGAAAAAGCCCCGAAAATCTCTGTGGGTGGGGCGCTCTATAACTAGAAGGCCTGGGATTGAAGTTTTTTTAATATATTGCAAATTTCTCCCAGGCATATTTATCTCCCATCCAGAATTTACATTCTTAAGTTTTAACTGTCAAGTAATTCTAAGGTTGATATTTCCAACCCCCCCCAAGATGACTCTTGTTAAAGCAGATAAAAAGTAGGCATCGTCTACCTTATTTACAAGCTCAGATAATCTTTCAACTGGCCAGAGTACAATGTCACCGTCTTCTTCATATATCTCTCCAATATTAATTGGCGGAAAAACTTTATCTGCTAGTTCCATAATAACTGCATAAATAAATGGGTGATTATTCGTCATCCCTGCATCAGGCGCGACCCTCCCAAGCCCGATAATTTCTCCGATTTTTATCGAGCCGCTACCAACTATTCCCAAATCCTCATAAAGCTGTCTGGTAATCATCTCAAAAACCGATTCATTAAAACGAGGAAAGCCTCCAACCAAATCATAGACTTTAGCGCCGATTGGAAACTTTTCATTCTTAAGAAGTGCCAAGTGTGTAATCTTATTTCTATGCTTTAGCAAAACAAGTAATTTTGCGCCCGATTTTGGTCCGAATGCCCAAGAATATATCCCTTCGGCTTTCTCCTGTCCCTCGGCTGTCCTAACTAAAAACCAGGCTACAATTCCATAAATGCCATATTTTTCTGGGGCGTGTGTTAGTCTCAATATTTTAATCAGCTTAACATTACCTAAACTATCCGGTCTGTTAGCCAAATCCTCTACAAATCCATGAGTAGTAGTATCTTTAGTCAAAGAAAGAAGCTCTTCCCTTATAGACTTTCTGCTCGCTTTAAACCATCCCCTGGACTTTAATTTCTTTATTATAAATTTTATTTTGCCGGTATCTTTTAGGATTTTCTGTTCAAGTCCGACTTCCTCTTGGGGAAGTTCGGCTTTATCAACACCCTTATAAGAGTATTTTACTTTTCCTGCTTCTCTATCGAGAATAACAAATGCCTCAATGTCTCCTTTTCCATTTGTGAGTGAAGCCCGTCTTTTTAAAAGAGGTCTCCACCAACCTTCATTCTTGCGATACCAATCTATAGTTTCTTTTAGTCCATCGTCAAATTTTTCTCTGGGAACTTGCGGTTTCCAACCAAGCTCAGTTTGAATTTTTGTGGCGTCAATTGCATACCTTCTATCATTCGAGTGTCTGTCCGGCACATGCCTAATCCAACCTCGGTCTTTACCATATAAATCCACCACTCTCTCGGCAATAAATTTGTTTGTACGATCATTATCGGATCCAATTAGATAAGTCTCGTTGTGTTTGCCTTTTTCCAAAATCAAATCTATGGCACTAGAATGGTCTTCTGTATGAATCCAGTCGCGCGTGTTTAGACCGTCTCCGTGCACAGGAGCTTTCATATCATCGATTAAATTAGTAATCACAATCGGTATATATTTTTCTGGAAATTGGAAAGGGCCATAGTTATTTGAACAATTAGAAATTGTTATATGGGTTTTACTTTCTTTTGAGAAATTTCGAACCATTCTGTCTGCTTCTGCTTTGGATATAGCATACAGGTTATCTGCCCTGGGGGCGTAAGGAGTCTTTTCAGTGAAACGGTCTTTGGAATCAAGGGCAAGTTCACCATACACTTCATCGGTAGATACATGGTGAAATCTGGGAACTTTTGCCTTTTCAGCCTCTTCTAAAAGAGTCAGAGTACCTGTAACATTTGTACGCCAAAAGGCAGTCGGGTCGAAAATGCTTCTTTCCACATGGCTTTCGGCTGCAAAGTGAACTACGGCATCTACGTCTTTCATGGCACTTTTTACCTTAGGCCGATCGTTAATATCTGCATGGATAAACTCAATTTTCTTCTTTATTGGTTTTAAAGTTTCGTAGTTTCCTGCAAATGTTAATGCATCAAAAACTTTTAGCTTGTCTTTTGGATGTTTTCTCAACCAATAGTAAATAAAATTTGAGCCAATAAAACCTGCTCCACCTGTAATTAATAACTTCATTTTATCTTTGCAATCTTAAATTATATCAATAAGGTAAATATTGCTCAATTAACAAGGCCTAGTTGTTCCCTAATTTTCTCAATAATTTTACTCGATCTTGAAGTAATGACGGGTACTTTTTCGTTTTGCCCCCAAATATCAAAGTTATAGTCTCCTATTGATTTTCCATCTCTATCGACCATAAATCCTCCGAGTTCATTTATCATTAAATACAAAACGGGCTGTTCTAAATTTCCTTTTCTGGTAACGTCGACCAGTGCCTGCCAACCTTCATTCATCATGGGATACTTATCATCTTTAATAATGCTGTCCATAACAAGTGCAGAAATTGTAGCGGCGGTTGACCCAGTTCTTGGCCATATCCCTCTTTTTTCCCCTAAAAGCTCTTGAGTCTCAGGGAAATAGTCGTCGGCTAATATTCTTTCTTCATCATACTCACCATCATTATCGAATCTCGGCAAAGGCATCGAAGTTTGACGCTCAGTATCATAAACCCATACGCCAAGATTCTTGATTGCCAAAATCAACAGTCCTTCCTCGTGTAAAGTAACTCCCGCTACTTCAAAATCTTCATAATTTGGATCTTCTCCCTTTGCAACTGCTACCATAGTTCCATAAGGCCAATCAGTTTTTTGCTTGTAATTATCGCTGCCGTCAAGGCCATCGATTAAAGCTAGATAAGGCTCGCCACCTTCTATTCCAACGGTATCTTTCCCAACTTCTTCACCGCGATAATTAAGTTTTATATTTGCTTTTTGAGCCCACAATTTCAGACTTTCCAAAACCTGTTCTTCTGCTTCTATATCGGCTCTTAACGCTTGGTCTTCAAATTGATTAATTCTATCCTTCTTTTTTCCGTCCTCTCCCAACTCTTGATGGTTTTTGTAGGCAGATAACATGCCATCAAATACAGCACCCGCAACTTGTAATTTCCTTTCGGTTTCTGTGCCTTCTTTGGCCAAAAGCCATAGTTGATCAACTGGCGTTCTTCTTTCCATTATTTAATCCCTTCTAAAATTTGCTGTCGAAGTTTCGAAAAATACTCATTTGCTTCAGGTGTTCCTTCTGCTGGTGCCCAGGGTGCAAAAACCTTATCGGTTTCGGGTCGGTATCCTTCGGGGTGGCCTTTGTTTTCAAGCATCACAAACGGCGTCAAAGGTACAACTGTATGCCAGGTAAAAGGCTTAATTGTTACCACCTTTTTACCAAGTCTCCCTCCCATCATAATAATATTAGTTACCCCACCCTCATCATTGAATTCTAAAACCGCAGCTTCGCCCTCTATCGGCCAATAATACTCTGTGTTTCGTTCGTGCTCGTGTCTGTGAACCCTAACGGTTGTATCGGGAAGAAGCGTATTTATCATCATGTGAGAAGTTTCAGAGTCACCTCTGTGAAGAAGTACTAGATATCTCTTTCTTTCCGAATTTTCTGCTTTTTTGAGAAGATATTCGATATAACTGTTATCAACAAAGATTTCGCCAATACCTCCACTCCTTTCATAAAATTCAGATGTTCTTTCAATACTACTCATTTTTTGTTGACTATTAAATAAAGATTGGTGCGGGGAAAGTTGTCTCGAGATGAGAACAAAGTCCCCCGCACCAGGGCACCAAAACTTGCAGCCGTAGACTGACTAGGTACTGACTGGGGTCGCGGAAACGCAACCCAAGTGCTGGACCACCGCCCACATGGCGCTGTTGACGAGGGCGTCGTGCGCCGCCGGGAATCGGTCAAGCCTGACCGGGAACTGATCCCCGATCACCTCGTGGCTTGCGTCGAATTGACGCTCGCCCTTGGCCTTGAACCGGGCCAAAAAGACGACGTTGCACGCCTCCTCGTATGCCCTGTTGGGGGAATGGATGTTGATTTCCTCGACCGAGGCCTCGTCGACCTCGATGCCGGTCTCGGCGACCATCTCCGCAAGTGCGGTTTCGACAGGGTTTGCGCCAACGCCCTTAGCCCATCCGCCGGTGACACCGACAACATTCACCCCCTTGGTGTCCGTCCTGTGATCATAGATCACCGGGCGCCACTCGTCCACTGCCCAGACGTAGAAACCGTCCGGCCTCTCCTCGACTACCACGCACATTGCGTTGGGAGTCGCGTGACCATAGGGGTCAGCGATCGGACCGTCCTTCCTGACCATCTGGTCGAATTGAAACTTCTTGATCTCGACCACCTGGCCGGTTTCCTCATCGACTTCGGCGATGACGTAGGCGGATCTCATAATCGCGCCGTACTGGGGGGCGTGGAAGCCGATCGTGCCAAACACGGGATCGTAGATGGGATTCCAACGGTGCTTGGTAGCCTTCAAGGCTTCCTCCATCAGCTCCATAGGAACGGAGTTGATGGGTACAACAACCTGCTTCGTGATAGTGGCCATTAGGCCCTCCTTTAAAGATATATTTGGCTGCTTTGGTTTCGCACACGCATACGCTACGTACGCTTTAGCGAAAACCTATGTTTAGGTGCTAAACGAAAAAGGCCCTCATCGGAGCCATTCTCGGAAGAATGAATTATAGGCTGTAGCAAGCATTTTGTCAATTGTTAAGATAAGCTATTGGGCTATACGAATCTAATACTCAGTTCTCTTAGAAACCATTCCTGAAGTCCTAAAAGATCGGGAGAATTTAATTTAGTATCCAAAAATAAGAGGTAACTATCACTACCCCATAAATCGCCGTCGATTCTAATTTTATTTGACCAACCGGATGTATTAGTATCGGTTCCTTTGATTTCCAATGCGTGCAATCTCGCCCTTGCCGGTAAAGATAGCTTACCGGAAGCTGCTGCGTCAGACTTTACCTCTGCGCTTAAATGCGAAAATGACTTCGAGTTTACATACCTTTCCCTGTATCTTTCTACCAAATCGTTACTGGAGCTTTCATAAAGTTGTTTTATGAATTGAAGAAGGTGCCACTGCTTTACTTCCCTTACATTGTGCACTGATATAAAGTCAGGACGCTCTTGAGCTTTATAACCTTTACCTTTAAGCTTTACTAAAGATGGATCTAATTTTAACCTATTGATTTCTTCAAAAAATTTATTAGATATATTCTCCCTCGTCAACCACTCTATCGCCTGACCTCGAATGGAAGACAATCTCTGAGCCTCTTCAAACATCTCAGCACCATTCATACCTTTGGAAAATACATGTTTGTACTCATCAAAGTAATCTTCAATCTTCTTTAGTTCTTCCTCTAATAACTCTCTTGCTTGGTTATTTGTAATGAGTGGGTGATCAAACAAAATACCGAGCTCTGCTTTGCCACCCACTCTTGCAATTTTCTTCAAAACTTCAAAATGCACACCTTTTCGGATCTCCTTCTTACTGAATTTCTTTTCTACACTAACTATCCTCCCCTCTGTTTCTTGCCGAGGACCCGAGACTGGTTTAGCAATTAACTTTTCTACTGCAGGTAGAAACTTAAAAGGAATTGAAAATTCTATTTTCTGAGGAAAAGACCGTCCGCCCGAAGATAACCAGCCATAAATGTCAGGCTGTCGGCTAAGTGCTTTGTTAAAATAAATTCTAAATAAAACCTTACCCAAAGTAGTTCTTTCAAGCCCTCTTTTTAATCTCTCGGCATCGTCTTGTGTTAAATTTAGTGTCACTGTTCGGGGTTGAAGCTCCTCTAAAAGTCTGTCTAGTGTAGTTCGATAAGCCCCTTCAGCCTTTAAAGTTAGTGTGTTTGACTCCATATTTGCTCTAAATTCATGGCGAGTTTCTCTGGGATAACCCAAATGAATTCGTCCAGTATCAATGGCATGAGTCCAAAACCTAACCTCAAATTTTGCTTCCTCTCCCATTAGGCCTGAAAGATCATCTTCTTGAAAATCCTCTTTCCTTTGCCAAGATACTCCGTAAGTAACATTGGCCTCATAGGGATTTAATACCAAATCGGTAATTTTTTGATTTACTCTTGATAAAAAGGGGTGCAGTTCCTGACGTAGAGTAGAAACTTTGGTAACCATACTCAAATATCTATCGGGTGGTTGTCCATCTACACCCACAGCAGATCTGTCAACTATATCTACACCCTGTAAAGCGTATTTGTCGATTTTAATATTTTGGGGAAAGACAATAGCGTCAGCCACGCTGAAGTTAGCATATTTTGCAAAACTCTCTTGATACCTTTGCCCTAATCCTCTGACAAAATCAGAATAAGAAATTTGTGGGTGCTCAGAAAATTCTGGTGAAATAGACATATAGTCTAACATTAGAGGCTTTAGGATAAGTTTTGTCAATTGTCGATTTGAGGTCTGGCTTCATTTGCGCCCAATTTCTTACAGTATTCATTCCCGCCCAAAAATTGTTATTGTTTGCAAGAAAATGAGATAATTTCTCGATGCAAAATATAAGCACGTTAGTATTATTTGATATTGATAAAACTCTGATTAAAAGTTCTAAAGGGCATCGGGAGGCATTTTCAAACGCATTCAGAGAAGTTTATGGTGTGAATACCACTATTGATATCATTACCCCAGACGAAATGACAGACCAACAAATAATCATCGATGTCCTTAAGAAGAAGGCGGAGGTCAAAAAGATCACCGACCAGATTATCAAAATCGCGGAGGATCGTCGAACTCCTCGAAAACCCCCCTCCAACACTTCCGACTAACCCATACCTGGCTGGTGGGAAAGTGAAATCGGAAAGATGCCTAGCGCATCTTAGTTTTTCTAAATCAGTTCGTATCCCCAGCCAGGAAGTTTTTTCCATCTTAAGAACAATTATTCCGTTCTCTCAATTATCGTTTCTCTAAATCTTCAGAAGATAGACCCGCTTCTTTTAAAAGAGAATGAAGTGTCCCCCTTTTTATATCCTTTAGATGATAAGGAACCGTTGCTCGTCTTTTAGTTTTTTGATTAGCTTCTTAGGAGTTATTACGGGTAACTTAGGCATGAGGAAAGTTCAGAGTTTTTTCTTTTATGCTAATCGAAGACAAAAAAACAGAGTCTTCAGAAGGAACAGGTTCCTTGTGTTTTTTAAGACTTACTATATAACCAATTATCGCATCCTCAGCCATTTCTTTTGCCGCTTCCAAAGTTTTTCCGTAAGTTACACAACCAGGAAGAGAGGTTACAATAACAGTATAGCCACCTTCGGGTTCGGATTTAAAGATTACGGAATAACTTTTGATTTTCATTATTTGTAGTATATTACAAATTTGTGGTACATTACCACGACATAGCTCACCCCCCTCACCAGCCAGAAACTACTTTCTAAGAAAACTATTTACGCCTTGCAGATAGCCTCCTTTAAAGGTCAATGGCTTTCACCATATCCTTTTAAGTCCCTGACTTTTGTAATCATCAAAACCTTTATCTTTTGATATAAGAGTGAAGTTCTCATTAATCGCTTGCCAGGCGAGCATCCTATCAAATGGGTCTCTGTGTTTTAATCTCGGTAATTTGTAAAAAGTGGAAGCCATATTTGAATCCAAATTTAGGAAACTAAAACCTAAATTCTCAACTGCATTTGGAAGCTCATCCGGAGTTCTTTCCTCTAATTTTAATTTTCCTGTTGTGTATTTTAGCGATATTTCCCAAATCGAAATAGTGCTTACAAGCACCTCTGTTCCCGAATCCAATAATACCCTCCTTACTAAAGTTGAGATCTTTTCGTCTGAAAACAAAACCCACAAAAGAGTGTGGGTATCAAGAAGATAATTCATCTCAAGTTATCAATAATTCGGTTTCTATGAATTCAAAAACTCTTCCTCTGTCATTTTAAAATCTTTTGCTAATTTAAAAGATCCCTTGTTTTTCCAAATCCCCAACTTTCTCTCTTTCTTCTTTTTGTAATCAGAATAAGGAACAAAAACACCTATCTTTTCTTTCTTCTTTCCATAAGAAACCCCGACTTCTTTTCCTTGAAGTACATCTTCTATCACTTCCGAAAACTTTGATTTAAACTCTCCAACGGTCAATATTTTCATTATTTCATTATATTCTATCTTGACAACTTGTCAAGATGGCATCGTATACGAGTGGGGTTGTTATTAGTTATTAGGTTTGAGTTCTTAGCTGAGTTAAGTGTGTTTGTCAGCTACCGATGACGCACCCCAGGAGTCGGGTTTTGTTTTTGCGGTAAAACCGTTCCCGTTAACCATTCCCACAACCTCCCGAATCATTTCGCGTGTAGGCCCAAGAGGTCCAACGTCAATATGAATTTCCAAATCATATTTTGCCGGAGAAATAAGCTTTCTTATCTGGGGTACAATAGTTTGGGCAATATCAAGGCTCATTAGAGTTTCGGAATATATTTTGTCCCGTAGTTGCGGCTTTTTCCCGTTTTTCTTTACCTTTTTCCAAAAATACCTCGCTCCTTTACCGGTCCTGTGAATAATAATGGCAGAAACATAATCAACTTCGGATTTTCCGTTTATCCTTCGCTCCTGCGAATCAGTACCGATAACCAATCTATAAAAACTCGCAGGTTGCTCATCGACAAACCCGGAAATCTCCGAAATCATCGTTTCAGCTATCATTTCCCCTTTTGTAGGGCTATAAAAATTACCGTTTTTCATATTCTGACGCTCAAATTATACCGTATGTAATATCAAATAACAAAGAACAAATGTCAATTCAAGCTCAAATGATTAAATGTCAAAAATTATTTTAATATTAAGATTTTGACATTCATTTGTAATTTGGAATTTGTAATTTGGAATTCACCAAACGTAGTTCGTATTCCTATGCTCGAAACAGAAGCGAAAATACCACAACGACTCCGAGCGCCGCGATTGCTAAATATTCCAATATAACACTTATGTGCAAATCGCGATGCAGGTAGTGATGAACCAACCCCCAAACAAAGTATCCTAATGCCGTTGCGACAACGCATGCTGCTTGGAACTTTTTGTCGTAGGAGAAAAGTAAAATACCCGCACCTCCTATAAATAGTATCCCGAAAAGGGGTAAGTAGTGCTGTATATTCTTTGTGATTTCTTTCATTTAAATGATGCTAATAAATATTTAGCTAGATATTAGTTATTTGGAAAATGGAAATTAGTAATGGAAAGTAGAAAATAGAAATTAGAAAAACACCAATTTCCAATATCCAATTTCAATTACCATTTTCAATTTTCTAACAACCAATTTCTATATTCGAATATATTTGTATGCATTGGCATTATTAGCATAATTCGAATTATTTACAGAATTTCTCCTGCCTGAGCAATTATAATTATAATCAAAACCATTCCCAGAAATGCTAAATGGGCAACTGTTCTGCCTCCTATTCTGGTTATTTTCTTATTGGCGATTACCAATCCGTCGACTACTAATACAAATAAAAGCAACCCCACTGTAATAAGTGACATGCCCTTGGTAGTCGAAAAAGGAGAAATCATTACTCTCGGTTTAACCGACACGTCACCTCCCGGTGCTATTTGTTCTTCCTGAGTTTCTGCCTGAGCTACCTGAGGAACTAGTGTCGGTTCAAGATATGGTGTGGGTGTAACACTGTTAATAACGTTGGCGCTGGCAACAGGTAAAGCTGGAGTCGTGTCTGTATATGGCGAACCAAATAGTTGTACGATTAATGTCGTTTCCACTCCGTTTAAATCCCCCTCGACAACAGCAACTCCAGTATCTTTGTATTTTGACGAAAGGAGATTTTCCTTATGTGAAGGAGACGCCATCCAGGCGGAAACAGCAGAAGCCGGGTCCGAAAAGTCCCTGGCCAAATTCTCCCCTGCGTAGCGGTAAATATAACCCGCATTGGTAAAGAATTTCCAAGGCTGCGTTCCATCGGGTGCTATATGTGCCCAATAATCCTGAGAGAGCATGTGCTCGCCTTTCGCACGCGCCGCTTGTGCCAATTGCGCGTTATATTCGAGCTTGCCTAACCCTGCGTCATTCCTTTTTTGGTTAATGAGTTCAATGATTGCTTCCGGCGGAATATTAGATGCGTATCCTAATATTTTTAACCCGGTTAGAGGAAGGAATTGCAATACGATTTGGTAAAAAATTAATGAAAGAATAAGGATAAAAAGAGTCGAAGCATGCAAAATTTTCGCTTTATGATTATTTGAGTGCCTGGGGAAAAAATAATGAGCTAGCGTATAGGCTAAATACATTATGTCTCATCTTACCTTGCCCGCATATATGAATCAATAAACAATTCATGCCTCTTTAGGCATGAGTTTTCTAGCCTTTAAGACTCAAAGAGTTTGTTCACTGCTTCCATTTACCCCTAGCCTTTTAGGCCAGGGTTCTCTGGAAGTTTGAATAGAAAATGACGTATTATATTTAGAAATTCATCTATCTTTGTATTGAGTATTGAGCTAATTTTAACTAACTAACTTAACACCTGCGGCTGTAGTAGTTTATTAAGTATCATTGCATCATTATAAACTAACTCTTGCAATTGAATATCTAACCCATATATATTTAATTATATAAGGTTTTAGATGTCTAAAATATATGACATTTGAAAAAGACTATAAGGAGGACATATGAA
>Ga0214473_10004328_pt1 | contig 17069 bp, 15 predicted proteins | sample RVTome_7_FD_203509 | JGI IMG/M metagenome (GOLD analysis project Ga0214473, IMG submission 203509) | Soil microbial communities from uranium-contaminated site in the Upper Colorado River Basin, Wyoming, United States - RVT98D197 | ecosystem: Environmental > Terrestrial > Soil > Contaminated >... | reverse complement strand
CCTTCGCCTTCAAGCGCGGCTGGGGCGCCTATGGACACAAACTCTCGGAAATCACCACCAATGACGCCGATCGTGCCCTTACGCCGGGCGGGCCCATGCCCAAGGAGTTCCGAGGCCACCTCACCCTCAACTTCTCCAACGATGGGTTGGTCTACGCCGCGGATCGCCCCGCCAACCGCATCCACGTCACCGATAAGCAGGGCAATTACAAGGCTGAATTCGTCATCGCCAACGCGACGGGCGCGGGCGGCTCCACCGGAGGCGTGGGCTTCTCGCAAGACCGGCAGCAGCAGTTCTTGTATATTTCCGATCTCACCAACAACACCATCTGGTTCCTCAACCGCGCGGATGGCAAGCTCCTCGGCCGGTTGGGCAGCATGGGCGATCAAGGGGGCCTGTTCTACGGTGTCCACATGATTGCCGTGGATACCCGAGGCAACATCTACACCGGTGAGGTTCAGAACGGTGAACGCGTCCAGCGGTTCGTCCCGGTCAACTGAGCGCGGAACGCGTCTGAGCTAGTCGGCATTTGATCGAAGAGTGTGACGGGTGCGGCGAGCCGCTTTCGGCTGGACCGCACCCGTCGCCGTTTTGCGCCGCTAAGCGGATTGCTGCAGGGCGCGCTCCACCAGCTTCAGGCACTTCTCGGCGCGCTCTCGCAGCTTGTCGCGGCTCTCGTCGCGGCTCTGACGCAGCGCATGGAGTTCATCCGCGATGGCCAGCGCCGCCAGCACGGCCACGCGTACCGAATCCACGGTGCCGGTCGAACGCGCCACCTCGCGCATCTTCCCGTCAACATACTCCGCCAGCTCTTCCACGTAGGCGCGCCGCAGGTCGCCGGCGATATGGTAGGTCTGATCGTAAATTTCAATCTTGACGCGTTCGCTCACGGGCCGCTCCTCGGGCACTGGTGCGGGCTGTACTTGCAGCCCGCTGCAAACTTGGTGGCGCTATTGTGCTCCCGCGCGTGTCGCGGCACAAGCCCGGAACAAGCTCACGCTGTGCGCAAGGTCGCGCCCAAACGCTTCTTGAGTGTGGTCACGATGCGCGCGGACGATTCGTTCACTTGCCCTTCCGTCAGCGTGGTCTCGCGGCTTTGGAACGCAACACTTACCATCAGTGAGAAGTGTCCCTCGGGGATATGTTTCCCGCGGAAGAGATCGCGCGCCTCGATGGAAGCGAGCTCCGGAATATTCAGAGCCGCGATGGCCTCGCGCACCGCGGCAAAAGTCGTGCCGTCCCGCAGCACCAGCGAAAAGTCGCGCTCGACAGCAGGGAAGCGCGAAATCGGCTGGTAGCGCCGCGCGGCCCGCGCCGCCTCGCAGGCGGCGTAGAACGGGGAAAGCTCCATCTCCGCCAGAAACACCGGCTGCCGCAGCTTGAATCGCTCCGCCACGCGCTTGGAGAGTTCTCCGGCCGTGCCGATGGCGTCGCCAGGGAACTCGTGGCGACCGGCCTTTGCGCTGAACGCCCAGCCGCGAGAAGAGAACTGACCGGAGCGTGCCGGTTGACCCCATGTGTTCCCCACTCCCGTCCATGCGAAACCGCCGGCCAGCTCGCCGAGCTGATCGAGATCGCCTTTCAAATCGGCGAAGCCGTACTCGCGTTCCGATTCTGCCACGCCTTTTTCGCGCGCCAGACCCGTTGCGCCCAGCGTAAGCACCGGCGTCTCTTCCGGCGCGCCGTCCCTCCAAAAATAGGCGCGGCCGGCCTCGAATAGCCGCACGTTGCGCTGCCCGTGGTTCAGGTTCCAGGCCAGCGCCTGCGCCATGCTCACCAAGCCGTTGGAGCGAAGCCGCGAAGCATCTTCCGCCAGCGGATTGGCAATCGCCACCGGCGCGGCGCCCTCCGTGGCGAAGAGCGAATCTTCTTCCGCATTCACCAGCGGGATGGAGACGATCTCCCGGTAACCCAGTCCGATCAGCCGCTCGCGCAGCCGGTCGAAGGCTTCGGCGTGCGGCAGGCGCGCCGCGGGTTGGCGCGAGGCGTGCAGCCGCGGCGGGAATTTTTCCAGCCCGTGGTGCCGCGCCACCTCTTCGACCAGGTCCACCTCGCGCGCCACGTCCTGCCGCCACGACGGCTGCCGGCACTCCCACAACGCCAGCAGCGAATTGGACGTGCCGCGCGCGGCATCCACGCGCCGTGGCGCAAAGCCCAGCGCGCCCAGGATGGCCTCGATCTCCTTGTCGGGCACATCCGAACCCATCACGCGCAGGAACTCCTTGCGGGAGAGCTCGAGACGCAGCGGCTCTCGCCGGCCTGGATAGACGTCCACCACGCCGGAGAGAATCTCGCCGCCGGCCACTTCCCAAATCAGCGCGGCACAACGCCGCGAAGCCAATTCCGCCATTTCCGGATCGGCGCCGCGCTCGAAGCGCGTGGAAGCTTCGCTGCGTAGCCCCAGCGCCTTCGAGGTGCGCCGGATCGAGATGGGCTCAAACCACGCCGATTCCAGCAGCACGTTGCGCGTAGCCGCGCCGATCTCGCTCTCCGCGCCGCCCATCACGCCCCCGATCGCCACCGCGCGGGCGGCGTCCGCGATCACGCACATCTCGGCCGAAAGTGCTCGCTCAATTCCATCCAGCGTGCGCATCTTTTCGCCCGCCCGCGCGCGGCGCACGATGATGAACCGCTCGGCTAGGCGGTCGAAGTCGAATGCGTGGAGCGGCTGGCCGAGTTCGAGCATCACGTAATTGGTGGCGTCCACCACGTTGTTGATGGACGCTTGCCCCAGCGCTTCCAGGCGCTGCTGCAGCCGCGCGGGCGACGGCCCGATCTTCACTCCACGCACCACTCGCGCCGTGTAGCGCCCGCACAGGTCCGGGCATTCGATCTCCACGCGCGTGGCTTTGGCGGCCGTCTCTGCCGCTTCGGTCAGTGCGACTTCCACCGGGCGCAAGCGCTTGCGCTCGAGCGCCGCCGCTTCCCGCGCCAATCCGTAGTGGCCCAGGCAGTCGGGACGGTTGATGGTCAGGTCGGCATCGAGCAGCGGGCCGGCGGCAGTCTGCGCCAGGCCCTCGACGGCGATCCCCGCCAGCGTCAGCCGCGCCCGCAACTCCTCCGTCGGCAGCGTCAGTTCCGCAAACTCCTTGAGCCAGTCATGGAGAACTTTCATCGAGCCTCAGGGAAACTGGCGCAGGAAGCGCACATCGTTCTGGAAAAATAGCTGCATGTCTTCGATCCCGTACTTGAGCTGCGAGAGCCGGTCCACGCCCAGCCCGAAGGCGTAACCGGAAAGCCGCTTGGCGTCGTAATTCACAAAGCCGTACACCGCCGGGTCCACCATCCCCGCCCCGAACAGCTCGATCCATCCTGACGACTTGCACAGCCGGCAGCCGCTGCCTCCGCACACAAAGCAGCTCGCGTCCACTTCCACCGAAGGCTCGGTGAACGGAAAATAGCTCGGCCGCAGGCGCGTCCGGATCTTCGGCCCCAGAAATTCGCGCACGAAATACTCGACGGTGCCTTTGAACTCGCAAAAAGTGATGTCCGTATCCACCGCCAGCCCTTCCACTTGGTGAAACATGTAGGAGTGCGTGGCGTCGGGGTTGTCGCGGCGATAGACCTTTCCGGGCACGATGATGCGCACCGGCGCCGGCTGCTTCTCCATGGTGTGAATCTGCATCGGGGAAGTGTGCGTGCGCAGCAGGCGCGCCGGCCCGCCAGAATTCTGGCGGGGCGTCTCCAGGTAGAACGTGTCCATGGTGTCGCGCGCCGGGTGGTGCTCGGGGATGTTGAGCGCCTCGAAGTTGTAGTAGGGCGTCTCGATCTCCGGCCCTTCCACGACGGCGAAGCCCAGCGAGAGAAAGATGCGTTCGATTTCCGCGAACGTCTGGCGCAGCAGGTGGCGCGAGCCGAGGGGGCGCGTCACGCCCGGCAACGAAAGGTCCACACGCTCGCGGGCTAGCGCGGCCTCGTCGGCCGCCGATTCGGCCGCGCGCTGCAGCTCCGCCAGCCGCTGCTCGACGTGCCCGCGCAACTCATTGAGGCACTTCCCCACCGCGGGTCGCAGCGCGGGCGTGGCGGTCTTCAGCCAGTTTTCAGTTACGCGAGTGAGCACGCCGGACTTGCGGCCCATCCAGGAATCGTGCAGCGCCTTCCAGGCGCCTTCGCCGCCGGCATCGCCGTCAAATTCCGCGCGCAGCGCGGCGAAGCGCGCGGTCACTGCATCGGCACTCGCCACGCCGAGCGCGGCCAGTGTCTGGCTCGTCGAATCGGTCGCCTTGGTCATCTTCGGTAACGCCCAACTGCCGGCGTCACGCGGGTCAGGCTATGGCCTGCTTGGCCTGCGCGGCGATCTGCGCAAACCCGGCGGCGTCCTTCACCGCGAGATCGGCCAGCACCTTGCGGTCAATCTCTACGCCCCCGGCTTTCAGCCCGTGCATCAACTGGCTGTAAGAAAGACCGTTCAAGCGTGCGGCCGCGCCGATTCGCTGGATCCACAAACGGCGGAATTGCCGCTTGCGGTTGCGCCGGTCGCGATAGGCGTAACGGTCAGCCCGGTTGGCGGCCTCCTGCGAGGACTGGTAGAGCTTGCTCTTGGTGAGGAAGAAACCCTTGGTGCGCCGCAGATACTTCTTGCGGCGGGCGCGGCGCTTGGTGCCGCGCTTGACTCGGGCCATGGCATTTGCTCCTGCGTGGAGCGCGCGCAGCGGCTACACCGGTCTGCGTGCCGCTTCGCACACGGTCTTCCGCGTGCCTAGCGCATACAGACGGCGCGCAACTTCCGCCGAACGTCTCCACGGCGTGTTGAGAGTGCGCCCCGCGGCCCCATACTTCCCGGGACCCGGAGCGAGTGGCCCCCATCAATTTCGACCGGGGCCGGTCGGCCGGCAGGCCCGCCGTGGCGGGTAACGCGCTGCCTGGCACGACAAAAAATCAGCGACTAGCCGTACGGCAGCATCCTCTTGACGTGCTCCACGTCCGAAGGATGCACCAGCGTCAACTTTTTCAACTTGCGCATGCGCCCGGGGGCCTTGGTGCCCAGCAGGTGGCGCTTGCCCGAGTGCATGCGCAGCACCTTGCCGTTGGCCGTGATCTTGAATCGCTTGGCCGCGCCGCGATGTGTCTTCAGCTTTAGTTTTACCTTGCCTCTGTTCTTGGCCACAGCCGGTGTCCTTTACGGGTGCGGGCTGTACTTGCAGCCCGCTGCAAACTATGGTTCTCGATCTTCAGCTCGACGCGGGCTTCGCCGCCGGCGCGCCCTTTTTCGCCGCCAGCAGCGCCATCAGGATGTTCGCTTCCATCCTCGGACCCAGCTCGACCACCGCGTAATCGGCAATCTCTTTCAGCAGGCGATCCATCTTGGCCCGGCCCACTTCCTGGTGCGCCATCTCGCGGCCGCGATGGAAGATCATCGCCTTGACCTTATGCCCCTCGCCCAGAAACCGGATGATCTGATTCTTGCGAACCTGGTAGTCATGCTCGGCCGTCGCCGGCCGGAACTTCACTTCCTTGAGCTGCGTGCCCTTCTGGTGCTTGCGCTGCTCGTGCGCTTTCTTGTTGGTCTGGTAGAGGTATTTCCCGTAGTCGGTGATCTTGCAGACCGGCGGGTCGGCCGTGGGCGAAATCTCCACCAGGTCCAGCCCGCGCTCGCGTGCCAGCCGTATCGCCTCGAACGGCTGCATCACGCCCAACTGCCCGCCGTCGTCGTCCACTACTCGAATTTCCCGCGCCCGGATGCGGTCGTTCACCCGGATGCGGTCAGGTGCCCGGAAACTCCGTTCTGCGATAAACCCACCCCCTGCGGCGCCCGCCTCAGGCGGGGCCGCCATCCCCGGCCACCCCGATCCGATCGGAACGAGAGGGCACGGGCCGTGAAGTATAGCACGACTCATCCGCCCGGCGTATTGGCCGCTTTTCTCAGTGGTGGGTCAGTCTCCGAGAAGCGCGTTTATCAGGAGTTGGGAAGTCTTCCCACTCACCCGCCGTTGCCGCTACAGGCAGTATCACGGGTGATGTGGACTTGACGCTCGGCTAACGGCGGAATCTCCTCGCCGTCAGTGGGTCTTGTTGCGCCTTCCGTCGTTCCGCGAACCCATCCCGACTGCCTCGGTTAGCGTCGCAACGTTGCCGTACACTTTGAGCTGGGGCCTCTCATAGGACTTTTTGAGATACATCTTCGCGTCGGCGCTTGCAGTCAGTGCCGACTTTTCGATCGCGCCTACGGTGGACTCAGTCACTGCCATTTTCGCTCCCGTGCTATGCTATCTTTGTTATCCAGGTAGCTAAACGCACGCAGGTAGCCTTTCTCTCGGCCCCACAGATACCTGTAGAATCAATGCATTACGGGAGGTCAAGTAAAATGGAGGTGCGTGCCACCGTTCAAACGGCGCACGCGTGTACACGACGACTCCACTGTAAGTTTCAAGTGGCTCGCCGGCCTCAGCATTGAGCCTAAGGAGCCCGCTTAGCCTGGCCCTATGGCTGTGCCGCCTTTGCGGTGGTCGTTCGGAACTGCTTGCTCAGCGCCAATCCCTGCTGCTGGTAGGAAGATCCAATCGCCTGCCCGTACAGCTTGTCCGGCACATCCGCCATCCGGTGATACACCAGCCGGCCCACGATCTGCCGGTCCTCGAGCAAAATCGGGACTTCGTGCGCGCGGACTTCCAGCACCGCCTTGGTGCCCTTGATTTCACCGCTTGAGCCATACCCGAAGCCGGGATCGAAAAAGCCAGCGTAATGCACGCTGAAATCGCCGCTCGATTGATCGAACGGCTCCATCTCAGCCGCCCAACTGGCCGGCACGCAAAACCTCTCCTTGGACGCCAGCAAATAAAAATCGCCCGGAGCCAGAACCAGCCGTCCGGACTTGGGGCTGGTAATCGGCTCCCAGAACTCGGCCGCGTCGTGCGCCCCCACCTTGCTCAAGTCCACCGGCGGGCAATTCCGCTTGCCTTTGTAGGCGACGATACTCGAATTTCCAGCCCCTTCGAGATCAATGGTGGTCCTCAGCCCGCGATCAATAAAGGCTTGCGCGGGCGCCTCCGCATGGCGCTGCGGGACCAGTTTATCCAGTCCGCGTTCGACCACGGCTTCGGCCGGACCGTCCCCGTTGTCGTAGTAAACGAGACGTTCCCTCTGCGACAATTGCTCCAGCACGCCATCTCCAGAAGGCGGGCTGCCGCGCACAAACCGAAGCTGATTGAGCTTGGTACCCGCCCCGACCACAATCGGAAAAGTTCGCGAGACGATCTCCACGAAAAGCTCGCCCTTGTAGCCGGTGGGGACGCGCTCGAATTCCAGCCCGCCGTCGGTAATCAATCGCGTGAAAATATCCAGGCGCCCCGTCGTGCTCTTGGGATTGGCTTTGCCGCCGATGTCCGAGGGCAGAGCCAGGCTCTCCACCAGCGGCACGATGAACACCGCTCCCTTTTCCAGCAGAGCAGGCTTGCTCAGGTCAATCTCCGCCAGGCACAAATCTTTAATCTTTGTCTTGATGGTGGATGACCGGCCGGGAAGAAAACTCGCCTGAATCCGGTAGGCAACGCTTCCCAACCGCAGGTCCATGGACGCAGGCTGGATCTGTCCGTCGGCGATCTCTGCGCCGCAGCGAATCTTGCCGTTCCGGATCAACTCCCGGATTTCCTGCGACGGCAAAATCCCCGTCTTCCGCGGTTCCGTCCGCGCCATCTCCGAAAATAGAGCCGAGGCACTCTCCGTCATCGCTCGCCGCCGTCAGTTGTCTGGGGATGCATGTCAGAGAAATATTATCACGCAGCCTTGAAATGACGCACAGGCTTCAGTGGCACAGCCACTCTTGGCTGTGCGGTAGACCCTACGAGGCGGCGCGGGCCGCTGTTTCCGCGCGCAAGTCGGCCAGGAACGTGGCCAGCGGGCGCGGGCCCAGGTCGCCTTTACCGTGGTGCCGCACCGAGACGCTGTGCGCCTCAGCTTCCTTGCCGCCGACCACCGCCATGTACGGAACCTTCTGCATCTCGGAGTCGCGAATCTTGGCTTGCAGCTTCTCGTTGCGGTCGTCGAGATACACGCGAACGCCGGCGGCCTTCAGTTCGGCGCTGACCTGCGCGGCGTACTCGGAAAATTTGCCGCTCACCGGCAGCACCGCCACTTGCACCGGCGCCAGCCACAGCGGAAACGCCCCGGCATAATGCTCGATCAATATCCCGAAAAAGCGCTCGACCGATCCCCACAGCGCGCGGTGCACCATCAACGGCTGGTGCCGCCCGCCGTCTTCGCCCACGTACTGCAAGTCGAAGCGGCCGGGAAGATTGAAATCGAACTGCACGGTGGTGAGCTGCCACGGCCGGCCGATGGCGTCAATCAGCTTCACGTCAATCTTCGGGCCGTAGAACGCCGCTTCGCCTTCCATGTGCTTGTAGGGAATCTTCATGCGGTCGAGCGTCGTCGAGAGCGCCCCCGTCGCGCGCTTCCAATCTTCGGCCGAGCCGGCGTAATTTTCCGGGTGCGCTGCGTCCCAGTCCGATAGCTCCACCTGGTAGCGTGAAAAACCGAACGTCTTCATCACCGCAAACGCGAAGTCCACGCAGGCTTCGACCTCGGCTTCGATCTGCGACGGCATGCAGAAGATGTGCGCGTCGTCCTGCGTAAATCCGCGCACGCGCAATAGGCCATGCAGCACGCCCGAGCGCTCGTAGCGATACACAGTACCCAGCTCCGCCAGGCGCACCGGCAGATCGCGGTAACTGCGCAGGCGCGACTTGTAGATAAGGATGTGCCCCGGGCAGTTCATGGGTTTCAACTGGTAGTCGGCCTTTTCGACTTCCACCGCGCCGAACATATTTTCCCGGTAGAAATTGGTGTGCCCGCTGGTCTTCCACAGGTCCAGCCGCATGATGTGCGGCGTGTACACCAGGTCGTACCCGCGACGCAGCAATTCGTCGCGCAGCCAGTCTTCCATCAACTTGCGCACCAGGCCGCCCTTGGGGTGCCAGAAAATCAGCCCCGGGCCGGCCTCGTCCTGGATGCTGAAAAGATCGAGTTCCGTGCCCAGCCGCCGGTGGTCGCGCCGCTTGGCTTCTTCCAGGCGATGCAGGTATTCGTCGAGTTCTTCCTTGGTGAAAAAGCAGGCGCCGTAGATGCGCTGCATCTGCGCGTTGCCTTCCTGGCCCTTCCAATACGCTCCGGAAACGTTCATCAGCTTGAAGGCCTTGATCCGCCCGGTGGAAGGGATGTGCGGACCGCGGCAGAAATCAATGAATTTTCCGGTAGTGTAAAACGACACCATCGGCTCGGTGGCCTTTTCCTCGACCAGCTCGCACTTGAACGCCTGATTCCACTTGCGGTAAAGCTCCAGCGCTTCCGCCTTGGGCATGAGCTTGCGCTCGTTAGGCACGTTCTGTGCGGCCAGGTCGTGCATCTTTTTTTCGATGCGCTCGAGATCTTCGGGCGTGAACGGCTGCTCGCGTAGAAACTCGTAGAAAAATCCGTAGTCAATCGGCGGCCCGATGCCCAGCTTCACGTCGGGAAAAAGCTCCAGCACCGCCGCGGCCAGCAGATGCGCCGCCGAATGACGGAACACTTGCAGCGCGTCGGGATCTTTCGACGTAAGAATCGCCAGGGAAGTATCGCGCTCGAGCGGACGCGAGAGGTCCACCAGTTCGCCATCCGCGCGAGCCACCAGCGCTTCGTGCGCCAGGTCATGTGAAATGTTGCGCGCCACCTCCGCCGGCGTAGTGCCGCGCGGCACCTCGCGAGTCGCTCCGTCCGGCAATGTAATCTGAACAGTGTCCATGCAGTTTCCGTGTGAGGCGAGAAATGCCTAAGCTAGCAGATGGCTTTCCGCACGGTCAAGGCAGTGCGCATCATCTCTCGACGTTTGCAACAGCCCTGCCGATCGATTCTGGAGCCGTGCCTTGCAGGGTTATGATAGCGTTGCCTCCGGTCATGTGTGCCGAACTGAATCGTCGGGAGCAGTTGAAAGAACTACTGCGCCGAAAGTCTGTGGTGCGGGGCACCTTCACCCTGGCGTCCGGCAAGACCAGCGACTACTACATCGACTGCAAGCTGACCACCCTGGATCCGGAAGGCGCAATTCTCGTCGGCCACACCGTCTTGGACCTTCTCGAAAAAGAGGGCATTCAAGCTGACGCCATCGGCGGCCCGCCGATCGGCGCGCATCCCATCGTGACGGCTGTCGCCGCCGTCAGCCATCTGCGCGGCAAGCCCCTGCCCGCATTTCTGATCCGCCAGGAACCCAAGTCGCACGGCCTCGAAAAGCAGATCGAAGGCCCGGTGAAAGCGGGCGCCCGCGTGGTCATCATCGACGATGTCTGCACGGCCGGCGGTTCGACCGAAGAAGCCATCGCCGCCGCCAAGAGCGCCGGCCTCGAAGTGGTCGCGGTCATTAGCCTGGTGGACCGCGAGCAGGGCGGCTCGGAAAAATTGCGGCAGAAATACCGCTACCTGCGAATCTTCACCGCCAATGAACTTCTGCCAGGGCTGGTGGCAAACGCCTGAAAGTGATTGCACCTTGCGGTGCTCCTCATTCTTGAAGTCTCGGGAAAAAGTTGAAGAGCTTGGAAATTGTAGCGTCGGAAATTGCAGCGTCTGAAATCGTCCGGGCAGCACCCCACGAAGCCGTGGGTTAGGGGGAAGCATTGGGGGGTTCCGGCTTCTAGGGATGCTGGCGGGTTGGGTAGCGCGCTTACGACTTCGATTAATCGGAGCCGTCGTCCCCGCAGCGGCTCCCAACCCGTTGATGACATACTCGCTTGTCGATCGCGTTCGCCCAATGGAACTTTGGCACTAATTTCGGAAGTACCCGGGTCGTGGGCGCTCCAGTTCTCCCAGTACTCGCGCCGGACAGCCCTGCGGCCGGCCGGGCATTCTTAGCGCGGCCATTTCTGGTATCCTTCCTGCCCAGGCAACGGGGAACACGCGGCAAACTTCAGACGAAAGGAACTAAACCCCATGCGCGACAAACGGATTTACATGGGACCCATCGGCGGCGTTCTGATTGCGGCGCTGGCCCTGGCGATGGCCGCCGCACCCCGTCCACGCGGGGCCGAGCCGCAGGCCACGCTCCCGCGCGCGGCTCCTGAGCTAGCCGACAAGACCGCCGAAGCGGTTTTCAAAAATATCCAGGTGCTGCAGGGAACGCCCGCGGACCAACTGCTGCCGTTGATGGGCATGATCAGCCTCTCGCTCGGGGTATCCTGCGAACATTGCCACGACGCCGAAGACATGTCTCTCGACGTTGAGGATGCGAAAGAGTCCGCCCGTACCATGATGACCATGGTGATGAACCTGAACAAAAACTCTTTCGCCGGCCAGCCCACCATGACCTGCTATAGCTGCCATCGCGGCGCCCCGGCGCCGGTGGCCCAGGCGATTCTTCCCGGCCCGGACGACAAGATCGTGTCGGCGGAGGCGCCGCCGGCCACCGCCTCCTATCCGACCGCGGATCAGATTCTGGCCAAGTACATCGAGGCCCTTGGGGGCGAGCAAGCTCTGCGCGCGGTCACCAGCCGCGTGATCACTGCCTCCGGCGATCTGCCCACCACTCCCCGCAACGAACCCAGGGCCACCGCTCGCATCGAGCACTATCAGAAGCCGCCCAATCTCGATCTCATGATTACTCGCCTGCCCGCCGGAGCCGTTTCCACAGGCTTCGACGGCCAAGCCGCATGGCTGCAGGACGCGCAGGGCGTCGTCACGCAGTACACCGGGTTGGAGCTCGGCCGCGCCCGCCGCGATGCTGATTTCTATCAGAGCGTAAATCTCAAGCTGGCCTACACGCGCTTCGTAGTCGGCGGCATCGAGCAGGTAAACAATCGCGACGCCTACGTCGTAATCGGCCTGCCGCGCGGCGACGCCCCGGAGCGGCTGTACTTCGACGTCCAGACCGGCCTGCTGCTGCGACGGCAGACTGTGCTGCCCACGCCGCTGGGCAACAGCCCCATGAACGTGGACTACGAGCAGTATCGCGACGTGGGCGACGGCACGAAATATCCATTTCTAATTCGCACCACCACCACGACCCAGCGCCACGTCGTGCGCGTCGAGCGGGTGCAGAACAACACGCCCATCGAAAACAGCCGGTTTGCCCGGCCCGCGTCGCGGCCGGCGCCCCGCCCCTAGAAACCGGCTGCTGCAGCAAGTCTCATCTGGTTTCACGCCTGGCTATGGACTAGGCGTGATGAGTTGCGCGTGTTGGCTGCGGATCAGCGCCAGTGCCTCTGCCGGCGGGCCGATGCGGCGGTACTCGCTGGCATACTGCTTGCGGTGCAAGTTCGCGGGGAAGAGGAATCTCCGGCCATCGATATCGTAGGAGTTCAACGTCGGCAGCCACGCCCCCGGCGCTACCTCGGCCTGCTCGATCTCGATGCGCGCGCCGCGATAGACCTTGCCCACGATGCCGGCGCCGAAGGAAACGTCGCGGCGCAATTCCGCCTCCAGCCGCACCACGTAGCCGCTGGCTTCATCCACCCAAACCTTGCCCCAGATCTGCTTATACACGCCCGCAAATCGAAGGGATGGTTTGAATCCCGGCTCCGGCTCGAAATCCAGTTCGACCACGGCCCGCCCTTCGCGCATGGAGCGCCCAGCCCAGCGAAAACGGAACGCTTCGCCGATGGCATCCACCATCCGGGCGGCTTCGCGTCTCCGTTTCGCGGCCCTTTCGTAGTCCTGTTTCACCTTGGGATCGCCGGAACGGCTCCTCGACTCAAGCATTCCCGCGATGTTGCGCCATGCCTGTGTGATTTCCGCCGGGGGGACGGCCTGGCCGTTGCGTTCCAGCTCCACGCGCATGGCCCCGGTGCCCACGGGCACTACGCGGGCAGTGGTTTCCGTGCTCTTCTTATCACGGTCACGATCGACGATCCGTTCGGTGCGGTCGTACTCCTCGAGCGCCTCGTCGCTCTGGTGTTGCATGGCGATGGCGCGCTTCACCATGGCGCGCACCTGCTCGGCGCTGAGTGGAGCGTCTTGAGGGGCTGCGCTCTCCTGCGCAGCCGAGGTTGCTTGCGGTGAGTCCGCCACGGCGGACCGAGTCGCTGCCGCCGCCAAGAGCAACAAGAAAGCCAAAGCGATGTGTGCGCGATGTGTCATCGTCTTGTGGTGAGCCGCCTTGGGCCGGGTTCCTCTCGCGCTGGGCTGGGCCGAACTACTCATTTCGATTCTCCCGGGCCGCTTCCGGTTGCCGGGCCGTCCCAGGCCGGCTCGCCCATTATCTCACGCGGCTGCGCGCTATCGAAGCCTGCGCCGGGCCGCTGTTCGCGCGTCGCATCGTCCTCCGCCTCCCGCATGCCCTGGCAGAGCCCCGGGTCTGAAGACCCGGGCTACAGTCAGCGAGAAGCCGTGTAGAATCCACTATTCAGGGCGGGCTGTCCGCCAAGACTGAGGGCGGACCCGCACCCGTCTGGTTTCGATATGCACTTTGACATCATTACCATTTTTCCGGCGTTTTTCGCCGGACCGCTGGATTACGGCATCGTGCGCCGCGCGCGCGAATCGGGCCTGGTCGAGATGAGCGTGCACGATTTGCGCGATTTCACTCACGACCGCCACCGCACGGTGGACGACCGCCCCTTCGGCGGAGGCGAAGGCATGGTGCTCAAGCCCGAGCCGTTGTTCGAGGCCGTGGAGTCCATTCTCGGAGCCGGCGCGACGCCGGTGCCGGGCATGAAGCCCGGCGCTACACAAACCGAGGCCTCCGGGCCGGCGGCGCCAGACGCTAAGGCGGCGGTCATTTTGCTTTCCGCCTCCGGAAAACTGTTCCGCCAGTCCGTGGCGCAGCGTCTGGCCGCGCTCGACCGCATCGTGCTGCTGTGCGGCCGCTACGAAGGCGTGGACGAGCGCGTGGCCGAACACCTGGCCACGGACGAAATTTCCATCGGCGATTTCGTGCTCTCGGGCGGCGAGCTGGCCGCGGCGCTGGTGGTGGACGCGGTCACGCGCTTGCTGCCCGGCGCGCTGGGCAACGAAGCCTCGGCCATCGAGGAGTCGTTCTCGGCTCGCGGCGAGTCCGCCACGGCGGACCGAACAACTCCTGGTGGGCCCGGCCGAGCGACACTCCGCCCCGAAGCCGAACCGGCTCCGGCGATCGAACCACTCCTGCTCGATTATCCGCACTACACCCGCCCTCCTGAATATCGTGGCTGGCCCGTGCCCGAAATCCTGCTCAGCGGGAACCACGAAGAGATCCGCCGCTGGCGCCGCCAAATGGCGCTTGAAAAAACGCGCCGGAACAGGCCTGATTTGCTGGCTGGCATGAATTTTCCAGAAATCCAACAGTCCTAATTTCAATAAGTTAGACACGGGGTACCCCCACCCCCCTACCAATTTGTATGAATATCAAAAAGAAGGGGTTACGGGAAAAGGAGTTTGTAAGAATGTGAAAATAAAGGGCCGGCCAAAATGCATTCCGCCTTCGCCAAGGTTTCTGCGGAATGACCGGCGGACGAATTGCCGGGGGCGTGGACGGATTGGCGGGCGGCATGGTGGAGAGGGGAGTGCGGAGCAAGCATGCCCGGCGTGGCGTCCGGAAATGAAGTCCGAGGGTCACAACACATCTTAGCACGGGACGAGTATATTGTAAAGATATATTACTTGTAGGTACTCATTCGAATGCGGTCCAGTCGTGTGTTCGAACGCGGCTCTCGATTTCAGCGAGTAACGGTCCTTAACAGGGCGTCAGCCTTTCGAAACGGAGATTCGCCGCTGGCGCTGGCAAATGGCCCTCGAAAAAGACCTGTGAGCTTTCCTCCCTGCTATAATCCCGCGCACGGAGTGGCTGGCATACTGTGCCATTATCATGAGTAACCGCAACTATTGGCTAGACCTCTTTACTGGGGTCACATGGAACGAATTCCTAGCGGCGGGCGGAGATGTCTCCGGCTTTCGAGAGAGTCGATGGTCGGCAGTACAGAAGATCAAGCCCGGCGACTATTTGCTTTGCTACCTTACTGGTGTATCGCGCTTCATTGGAGTGCTTGAAGTAGCCTCCGCGCCCTTCAAGGACTCAAGCCTGATTTGGAAGGACGAAGATTTCCCGTGCCGTCTTAAAGTTAAGACAGTTGTCATGCTGACTCCAGAAACCGCCGTACCCGTTTTGGAGTTGCGAAACCGCTTGAGTATGTTCCGTGACATGAAGAGTGCCATCGCGTGGACAGGTCACTTCCGAGGTTCGCCCGCAAAATGGAGGGCCTCCGACGGTGATGCGATACTCGAAGCGTTGTTGGAGGCGAAGCAGAACCCGATTGTGCGGCTCGTGGATGCGGCGAAATTAGCCAGGCGCCCCAAGGCCCTTAAGGCGAAGATAGGATCGGTGACTGTCCCGGAGAGTGAAGAACTGTCCACCGAGAGGCCGGAGGTCGCAAAGGAGCCACGCGACCACGAGGAGATTCAATGGCTTCTACTTAAGCTGGGCAGTGACATGGGATTTGATGTCTGGGTTGCGCGAAACGATCGAGGACGCCAGTCAAAGAATCCACGGTCTGGTGAACTGCCAAAGTTAAAGACTGAACTGCCACTCCAATTCGACGAGGCAACAAACCGAACCATCGAATTGATTGACGTATTGTGGTTGAAGGGCAATGCCATCGTGGCGGCATTCGAGATCGAAAGCACGACTTCAATATATTCGGGCCTTCTCCGCATGGCGGATCTTATAGCCATGCAGCCCAATCTCAACATCCCCCTCTATCTAGTTGCACCTGATGACCGCAGACAGAAGGTGATTGATGAAGTGAATCGCCCGACCTTCAGGCGGCTGGTGCCACCCCTCTTCGAAGTATGCAGATTCATCTCGTTCTCAGACTTGCGGACCAGACTCAAAGAGGCTGGCCCGTTGGTTCGGTATCTAAGGCCTGAGTTCTTAGAAGAGCTTTCCGAGTCTTGCGAAATCGAGGAAGCTTAGTGCGGCGAGTGATGCTGCCATGAGCAAGTACGAAGCTGCCAAGACAGTCAAACTGACAAAGGCGCGAGTTCAAAGAACATGTGACGCCTGTGGAGGGGCAATCGAAAGAGGGGCTGAGTACTTCCGAGAAACCCTGGGGTTTTTGGCAAAGCCGCCAGGTGTCCGTCTAAGAAGCTATTGCATCGCTTGCAGAACGGCCAAGGCCGGGATTGTTACGTAGGGCCGCTTGACATTTTGCCGCCGAAGCCAGGGGACCCTGTCCAAGATTCGAGGTCCGGAATGAACTTAATGGTTGACCGCTTGTTCTTATTGGCGCAAAGGATCGCAGAGCAGACGCCGCACTTCTTCGAAACGAAGGGACCGGGCATCGGTGACCAAGCGTCGCTGACGTTTATGCGGAATCTTCGCGAAGGCGCAAAGGGCCTCCTTGGAAAGGACTACAGCGAAAAACGGGTGAGCGACGAGGTAAGTTTTTCGATCGATTTCTACTTGCCAGACGAAGCAACGGCGGTTGAAATCGCGCTAGGACTGCACAATCCGCTGACTGAGTTCGAGCGAGATATCTTCAAGTGCCTGCTCGCTCGAGATGCAGGGTGTCGAATCGACCGTTTGGTTTTGTTTGCAAAACCCGGTGGCTCGGCAAGGCAGGCCGCTCCAGGACCGCGAGCAATTGCCCATTTCGTAAAAAAGAGTTTCGGGATTGAGGTAGAAATTCGAGAATTGGTCCCACTCTAGCTCGGTTCCCCAACCTGCCAGCGCTAGTGAGTGTCGATACTGTGGTCTAAATTGACCACGGGTGTGGTAATCATGGTCCACACACTGAACCTGGATTCCGGAGCACGCGGGCAGCTCATGGGCAACTTGGAACTTCAGCGGCTAAAGCCGGCCTGAGTTTGCTGACTTTATGTCGCGGCTGAAGCCGCGATCCACAAGGATTTGCGCGCTTTCAGACGGCTCTGGGGAGTGCCTGTGCTACTGACAGATTCGTCTAGGCAGGCATAGGAGTTTTGGTTATAATTCGCGATTGTCTCTAGAGGCTTGGCCCCACCGACGCGGGTCTGCCCGGGTGATCCATCATGAGTACGACCATTGACAAGGTGCGGCAGGGGCAGGTGCGCCAAGACATTCCCGCGTTTCGTCCGGGCGATACGATTCGCGTGCACGTGCGGCTGAAGGAAGCGGAAGGGGAAAAAGAGCGCATCCAGCCGTTTGAAGGCGTGGTGAT
>Ga0214473_10004327_pt1 | contig 17072 bp, 10 predicted proteins | sample RVTome_7_FD_203509 | JGI IMG/M metagenome (GOLD analysis project Ga0214473, IMG submission 203509) | Soil microbial communities from uranium-contaminated site in the Upper Colorado River Basin, Wyoming, United States - RVT98D197 | ecosystem: Environmental > Terrestrial > Soil > Contaminated >... | reverse complement strand
CCCAGTTCAACGAGTAACTGACACCATCTAAAGCCACGTCCGATGACAGCACCAGCGAATGGTGCGGCCCCCAAAATGACGCAAATCGTCCCAGTGTCAGATTGAACCGGTCGATGTGATAATAGGCGAAGGCCTGCTCGACATCCCCGGCCAGCCCCCGCCATTTTTTACCGGTGTAGCCGGGATTGGCGGCGCGGCTTTCATCAAGCACGAAATTCCCATAAACATATATTTTTTCAAACGGCTGCGCTGTCAAACCGCCTCTAAAAGATTCAAAACTTGTGGCCGATGATTGCCGTACCGCACGGTGGTCTTCTCCGGCTATGGCGAAATAATTCAACTTTTCCGGTGATTTCTGATTCAAATAATAGAGCGGGGCGATTTCAAATTCCTGATTGGTGAGAGCATAAGGCCCGATTTGATAATCAAAAAGCCCGCCATTTAGTGTTTGCCATCTTTCGATACGCTCGTAAATGAAATCAAATTCCAATTTACCGAGCGGCATTACCGGAGCGCTATAGCTTTCGGGTGAAAATATTAAAAGCGACGCCATCAAAATCAATCTTTTGAAAACTGTCTTACCCATATATACACCTCAAGAAACGCGTTAAGAGCTAGTTGAAAAACCCTTCAATTCATGACACACTCTCAAAATTGTCACTCCCACGAAAGTGGGAGTCCATTTAACTTGTTGTAAGAAAATATGGATTCCCGCCTGCGCGGGAATGACAAAACTAAGAAATTTGTACGAGCACACTTTATTCAAAAACCCTTAAACCCCGGTCCCTTTAAGAACCGTCGGAATCGTTCTTACCAGTATTTTAGCGTCTTCCCAGAGCGACCAGTTATCAATATACTGTAAATCCAGTTTCATCCATGTTTCAAAATCGATATCGTTTCGCCCGCTAGTCTGCCACAGGCAGGTCAGCCCGGGCCTCACCGAAAGTTTCCGGTGTTGCCACGGCTCAAATTTGGCGACTTCACTGGGTAAAGGCGGCCGCGGTCCCACCAGCGACATATCGCCGCGCAGGACATTTACTAACTGCGGGAGCTCATCGATGGAATACTTGCGCAAAAATTTACCGATTCTGGTCACGCGCGGGTCTTTGACAATCTTAAATACCGGCCCGGACATTTCGTTTAGCTTTTGTAACTCGGATTTTTTCTCTTCGGCATCGGTCACCATAGTCCGAAATTTCCAGAGCTGAAAAGGCCGGCCATTTATGCCGGTGCGGGTCTGTTTGAACAAAATCGGCCCGCGCGAATCGAATTTGATGGCGAGACAAGTCAGAATAAATACCGGTGAAGTTACTATTATCCCGATAAGAGCTCCAATCCTATCAACCAGAGCTTTTAGCATAACTGTCAGTCCGTATGAAGGAACTGTTGAGTATTCTATTGCCGCCATCCCGGCCAGAATAGCCGGACGAGCTTTGGCGATAGTGGAACTATAAACTTGGGTCGTAAGATAAACCGTTACGCCCATTTTTTCGGCGATCTCCATTACCGGACGTGCTGTTAACAATTCGCCCGGTTCAACCGCCACGGCGATAAAGTCAATTTGATTGGCTGTGATAATTTTTTCAACATCAGAAAAATTGCCTATTAAAGGAATATCGCGATAGCGCCACAATCCGGTTCGTTTGAGATCGACAAAACCAATCAGGTTTGAGTTAAACTTGGCAGAATCAAGGATGGCGTCGGCCGATTTTATGGCCTGCGCTCCGGTGCCGATAATCAGGGCCTGTCGCTTTTCGAATGGCCATTTTATGCCCGTCAGTTTACTCGTTAGATTTGGTTTCAAAAGCCTCGATAAATACCATTTAGACATTGTTTTCTGCCCCCGCTATATCAGCTCAATGTGGATTTGGCCTTCTCTTTGTTACTTCCCGTAAAAGTGCCTGACGTCCGAAAAAGTTTTGCTTGAGAATTCAAGACCACATCCGGCATTCTGGAAAAGGCCTCAATAATCTGATTGTCTCTGTCGCTTCCGGAAATCTGAATGCGCAGATATTTTGGTGCATCGGCGTTTTGAGTAAGTGCGTCCGCTTTGATGCCCCCCTGTTTTAAGATTTTCTGAACTTCATCAGGATTGGCAACTTGCAGCAAGATGAAATTTGTGGGAGACAGTTGACATTTTATTCCAATTCCGGACAGCTTTTTGGCAACATCCAGCGCCTGATTTTGAATCAATGCGACTCTGCTGTCGCAAAATTTTCTGCCATCAATGATTTCAAGACATTTTTTGGCCGCCGCGCGTTCCAGCTGATATGAATTTGAATTTAATTCGATTTTTTCCAGCAAGCTCTCATTGATAATTGCGTAGCCGAAATCGGACAGGCCGGTCCTGCTCCAGTCCTTAATGACCCGCAGTACGACCAAATTATGATACTTGTTTAGAAGCGGTAAGGCGGACAGCCGGGAAAAATCATGATAATATTCGTCAATTATTAACAACCCCTCCTTGACCAGCGAGGCAAGCGTTTTCAATTGCGAATTGGCATAACTGGCGCCGGTCAGTCGGTTTGGATTGGCCAGGTAAATGATATCGGTAATGGATTTGATTTTGCGCTTTAGTGATTCAATATTGCCGGTGAAGGGTTCACCCGATTCACAATCGACTAATTCTGCCTCGGCTCGGTCCGCGGCCAGCGGAATATCCGCAATCGCTGGTGCGGCTGTGATGACGCGTAAATGAGGGGAGTGAAATGTCTTAAATAATTCGACCAGGAACAAGCCCGTCTCCTGAAACAGAATAATCGACTCACGCTCGACCGCATGTCGCCGCGCAATAGCTTCTCTTAATTGAAATTCTTCTGCTGATGGCCGCTCTGATGTCGATAACATCAATTGATGGCTTTCTTAATTTTGTGAAAAAACGTCAAAACAAACATGGTTTTTGTTGCGCCATAAATATCGAAACGCATCAGCGGCAGACACTTTCACGCGACAGCTGTTTTGCAAGACTTCCTGATAAAAGCCCTTTTTGACGCCCATCGTTTTCACGCCCAAGCGCAGAGGGGCGTAGCCAATCTCGCGAGTGTCCTCTATCGGAAAGCACAGGCGGAAGGTGTTTATGATTGATTGATATTCGACAGTTGTTTCCAATTGATTCATTTCCTCTTCCCTCACACTTTGATGTTTTCGAAAATTTTCCATTCTGATTTGAAAGAATTGCAAAGGGAATGCCCGGCTTGGGCGCGATTTATAAAACTTCGTAATGCATTGAAAGACAAAAACTAAAGGGGGCTGTGCGACCCTAATCTGAGTTGCCAATGAGGTGAATTGAAAAAGAAGAGAGTAATCCTTTCCGCTGTCGGTCGAAAAAATTTCCTTTCTATAAATAATAGCCAGTCCCGCCGAAAGGCGGGACTTGGCTGGGGAAGGTAAGAATGGAAAACACGAAGAGAATTAGACTGAAATCATAACTTACCTATGATATAGACCGAAGTCAGAATGCCGGTGGCGGCGCTGACTGCTGTCGTCAGGTCTTTGAACCATCCGGATTTCGTTTCAATTTTAGTCGGCACCACTATCAAGTCACCTAATTCAATGCGCTGGTCCATAGCCGTTCCTCCTGAAAAAACCCGACCGCTGGCTTTGACCAGACGAACTTCCCCTTTATCGGCCTGCTTGGTGAAATTGCCGGCCACTTTGACATAATGTCCGGCTTTTTTATCCGGGATGAACTGAATAGTCCCGTTGGCGCCAACTGCGCCCAAAATTGACACACCCGAAGGCACTTTGGGTACAAATATGCGGTCATTGGGCTCGAGTGTAATGTCGCCGACACGGCCTTCACTGGTAATTAACTTGTTAACATCAATCACGATTCGGTTCATACTGGATGCGTCATATTCGAATAATTGCTCGCGATATCTTTTTCCCGTGGTGTCTTCCACAATCGGCTGGGAACGTTCAATCAGCTTGTCAACTTTGAGACGTTTGAGATTGTCATCAATGGAAGTGCGTTCAAAAACCAATCCGTTAGGAAAGGCCTGTTCAGTAAATCCGCCGGCGCGTTTCAAAAGCCCATACAAGGTTTCCCGGTGGTTGATCAGGGTATATTCGCCCGGATACTTAATTTCTCCTTCAACGGACACGGAGCGGTCTTCGCGCCATTCCGGAATGCGCCTGACATATAATTGATCGTCTTCTTTTAGCTGGGTTTTGCGATTTTGCTCGTTTAACAAGTCCACAGTTATAATTTCCACGTTTCCATTAAAATCAATACGGGCAATTTCGGCTTCGTGGCGGTCGGCGCTGCGTTTAAATGAACCCGAAAGGAATATCAGGTCTTCCACCGTCATGCCGTCATACAGTTCATATTCGCCGGGCCGCTTGACTTCACCTTCAATGTAAACCGAACGCACCCACTCCACCTCGTTTATGGAGTAAACGTGCACAGAATCAAGGTCGCGCAGAACCAGATTCTGAGTGGAATCATTCATCAAAGCCGCTTGCAGATTAATCGGGATTATTTCAGTCCGATTATTGGTATGGCGTCGGAATAAATCGGCTCGTTGATAGAAGACGTCATACGGCTGGAGTTGTCCCCGGGTAATTAAGTCCGCCACCCGGGTGGAATCATTGCGCTCATAGTAGCCGGGATGTTTAACATGTCCGGCTATCGAAATCATATTTTTCTTTAAGTCATAGATTGAATAAACCGTCATCCGGTCGCCGTCTTTGAGGAGAATATCATTAACGCTGTCGGCTGATTTGGCATTCAGATTTAAATCGAGCACTTCCCATTCGGCTTTCCCCGACACTCGCTCCAGCATAACTCTGTCAAGATGCGCTTCCGCGGTCGGCTGGCCGGCCAGATTTAAGAGCCCCAAAGCCGTTTCATAACCGGTCAATTCGTAAAGGGCCGGCCTTTTGATTTCACCTCGGATAGCCACTCGTATTCCGGCCACCGGCACAAAAATCAGATCGCCCGTCTCCAGGCGCACATCGACGGAATTGTCTCCCTCCAAAAGAAACTTGTAGAGGTCTACCATCGCTTCCGGTTTCCCGGCTCTCATTAATTTAATATTCCGCATGGAACCGCGTTCATTGGGCCCTCCGGCGGTATAGATGGCGTTGAATAACGATGTCAGGGATGAAATAGTGTAAGCTCCCGGACTTTGCACTTCACCGGTAACATAAATGCGTATCGAGCGAATTTTGCCGAGCGATACGGTCAAATCAAAATCGGAATAAGCTTTCGAAAATTGTTTTTGGGCTCGCGCCTTGAACTGCTCCAGCGTTAATCCCCAGCCGATAATTTCACCTATCTGCGGGACAAAAACTTTCCCCTCACGGTCTAATGTCAGATTGAATTCTTTCTCAACGCGCCCCCACAAATAAACCAGTATATTGTCTCCCGGACCAAGTACATAATCAGAAGTAGCGGCGATATCTACGGAATGGTTCAGTCCGGATGCATTTTCAAACAAATCAAAGCCAAATGGCTTGAGTTCATTAAAATCGGTCAGCTTTTTCATGCCGGCGGCAGATTGTGTCGAAGGGGCCTGCCGATGTTTATTTAAGGCGTTTTTCTCTTCAGTTTTTTTGGTACTACTGTCAACTCCGGATTTAATTGAGTCTTCATAAATCTCCGGCGTGGTGTAAACTTCAGAGGATTCCAAATTTGCCGGCTTTTTGGATTTATAGAGCTGAATCAGCTCTTTCTTTTGATCTTCCGACATTTTCGAAAGATCCTGCGCCCAAAGGTTTTTAAACCAATTCAGCGAGACCAGCACAATTACTAGTAAAGCAAAAAATAAAAACTTCTTCATCTTACCTTCCTATTGTTTCCCGTTCAAAAACTCCTGACAGCCACAATAGCAAGCCAAGTGCCACTGTTATTTTAACTTTGTAATTGCTTAACTATCAACTCGATAGCCGGAATAGCCCAAAACACACCTGACCAACTTTTATTCAAGTTACAGAAAATAATTCCATCCGGGCGGGAAGAGATGATTTAGATCAGAAAGAACTTTGGTCACTTTTTTCCCTAATTAAAAGTGCTTAACTCTATTCACTCATCATAACTCTATGCCGGGTAGCTGATTTTAGTTTTCTTAAGTTTTAATCAACCCTATTTCTCTTTTGACAAAAGCCATCTATCTTGCGTCTTATAGATAGTGATGCAATATTTCACCGCGAAAAATGCGCAGGCGGGTTCTAATGAAAGAAAATCAGGGTGCTACTCTTGACAGTACCAGTACGTTGTAGTACTTTCAGCACTTATTTTTTGGGTAATTGATTGTGCAACTTAAGGAAAGAAACAGACAATCAGGTTGGAAACGGGTGAAAAGGGCACTCAAACTTACTTCCACATATTGTCAGCTATATTAATCACAGGCAAAAGAAAGTTACATCGCCTGATACTTTGGGGATGAGGATGGGATATTTGAAATTTAGAGGTGTCGTTCTGTTTGGCTTGATATTTATATCAGGCACGGCTTGGTCAGGCGGGTTTGAAAACAATAACGTTGGGTTAAAAGCTACCGCCATGGGCGGAGCTTTTCGGGCACTGGCCGATGACTGGACCGCCGCCTATTACAATCCCGCGGCTTATGCACTAATACCCGACAATCAATTCGGCAGCAACAGTGCGTTTTTGCATTATCGTAATGAATTAATACCAAATTACCGAAGAATTGCCGGAAACGATGCGCTGGAAACCGGCTTTTTCAATGACCGCTCAATCTACAATCCGCACGAGATCTTGTCGAGTCCATCCGGCGGCTTGGTTATACGAACTCCGGTCGCCGGTGAAACCGTCTTTGGTTTCTCCATTTACCAGCCGTTTGACTATAACGTTACCTGGACGCTGTTCCGGCCGCTGACGACTTATGGCACCCGCTTTACGCTTCCCACAGACCAGTATCGCACCAACCTGGATGTCGTGGCCTTCCAACTTAGCGCCGGCCGGGAATTCCAGGAAGAACAATTGTACTTGGGATTAGGACTGCAGATTCTTCGCGCCGATTTGATATTCAGTGAAATCCTATTTCGCGATAACCCGTTGCCACAGCCCTTTGATGACCGCCCCTATGAGTTGATTCCGCAGTGGGCAAAAAGCGACGGTCACGGCTGGGGCTTTGGATTGCGCGGCGGACTTCTCTGGAAACCCAATGAGAAGATAAATATCGGATTTACCGCCCACCTTCCGTCCAGTATTACTATTTCCGGCGACAGCACCCAGTTGAACTTTTATCTACCCGATGTGGCCGACACGGCCGCATTAAGAATCGCCGGATATTCTTTAGGTTCAATTGGTTTCCTGTACGGCTCCGGCGCCCAAATTAACGCGCTGGCGGATTTTGAAACAAAACTGAAATTGCCTCCGTCAGCCGGAATTGGCATGGCGTTTGATGTCACCGAAAAGCTCACAGTAGCCCTCGACGCTCAGTACATGCTCTGGTCTCAATTTGACGGATTTGAATTTACTTATAGCAATTTCAGCCGGATTTCCAAACTGGTGGATACTTCATTTTTGATTGACGGCGCTGACACCACTTATATCAGAGATTGGGTCACACAGAATACTGCTCATCCGGTTGAATGGGACAACGCCGGACGGGTTATGCTGGGCGCACGGTACGAAGCATCGAATCTGTTTACGTTTTATGCCGGCGGCTTTACCGACCAAAGTCCGGCCAGAAAAGCAAAGCAATTTACTCCCAACTTTGTCGATACCGGCAACAAATACGGTGTTAGCGGCGGCGTCATGTTTCATATCAACGAATGGGACTTTGGATTTGCGTCCCAGTATTCGAGTTATCCCGACCTGAAAATCAGCGCTCTCGATTCTGATGGTGACGGAATCGATGACAGTTTCCCCGGAACCTATAAAGCAGATTTTTTTGAAACAGTATTGTCATTTATTTACAGATTTTAAGAGTAACCGACATGAATAAAAAAATGATTAGAATATTGGCGTTGAGTTTACTTTTAACATTGGTGATTGTAACCGGCTGTGACAATCGCGGCACCAATATCCCGGCGCGTCCGGTACTGGATCGGGGCGGCGCCTGGATTGCCGCTGATCACATTTTTTCGCCGCAACTTCGCTTCCAGTTCCAAAACGATCTGGAGCGTTTCCCGATGTGGATATACATTCCACAGGTTGCCTGGGACCCGCCTTTAGGAGAATCACGGCCGGTTCCGGTGTTGATCTTATTGGCCCCGCAATTCGGCGATAAGTTTTATTATGCCAACCACGGGCTGGAGACTTTGCTTAAGGAAATGATTGCCGACGGTACCATTCAGCCGATGATTGTTGCCTGCGTTGCCAATAGTCCGACTTTTGGAGGGTATCTTTACGCCGGAGGCACTAATTTTGAGAATCTCCCGTATCCAACATCAGGCGCTTATGATTATATAATCGGTAATTTGCAGGACTCCTTGGGGCTGGTTCCTTACTTACGGAGAAGCTTGCATATACTTCCCGGACGCCAGAAAACCGGTATCGGCGGAGTCGGCATGGGCGCTTATGGCGCCTTTAGAGCGGCCCTCCTTTACGATACGACTTTTGGTTCAATTACCGTCACCGACGGGCCGCTTGATTTTGACGGCGCACCCGGACTCGGCAACGGTTTGGTTGATTTATTTGATGATGCCTTGATGGAGCAGGGCCTGCTTAACGCCAATGACAGCCTCTTTAGGAATACGTTTGACAGCTCCAGTGCCACGCCGCTCTCAAATATGTTTATCGGAGGCGCTTTTGCATTTTCGCCTCATGACACCGTAATATACCACCATATGGTTCGTCCATTCGCCACCCCCATACCGCCTGATGCCTATCCAGAAGTTGACAGCACTCTCAAAATAAACAACCCGGCCGACACTTTGACTAAAGTTATCGGATTCTTCGGGCCGGGAACCCCCTACCGTTTTAATTATCATCTGCCATTCAATGCCAACGGAAGTGTCTATGCGCCGATTTGGGATAATTTCTGGGTGACTGAAAATTTGGAGAATTTGCTTGATACCGCCAACAACAAACTAAATGGCGTAGATATCTGGATTGGAACCACTAACCAGGCCAAATACAATTTCTATCAGCAGACCCAATCATGGATAAACACCCTGACCTCTCCGCCCTACAATTACACCGTTACCGAGCGTCCCTACCAAGGCACCCCGAGCCAACCGGCCACCGCCGACCAATACCTGTACGATTTACTTAAAGAGATGCTGATTTTCCACTCGGAGAGTTTTGGAAACTGAAATTAGTGAATGAAAGTAAACCCGAAGGGAATTTGTTCTCTTCGGGTATTTTTATGCCTGCTTCAGAATGGCGTCGCCCTTCGACTCCTTCGACTACGCTCAGGACAGGTCCGCTCAGAGTGACCTAACCCAAGAATATTTGCAGAGATACTTATGTCCATTATCCAGGTGCGCTGTCTATGACGATACACGCGTTTGTCATTAGCCGAACCCGTACTCAGTCATACTGAACTAAGTCGAAGTATGACAGCGTTTTTTTTACGTCTGCCTAATATTAGCTTGGATTTAGCGAATTCAGCTAAGACTTTTTAACTCGGACGCGAATGGCGTCGAAGGCCCTACGCAAATCAATCAGCAGGTCATCGACATTTTCAATGCCCACCGAGAGACGAACCAGCGAATCCGAAATGCCGCGTTTCTCGCGGATTTCTTTGGGAATCGAAGCGTGCGTCATCGATGCCGGATGATTTATGAGCGATTCCACGCCGCCCAAAGATTCTGCCAGAATGAAAATTTCCGTGGCCATCACGAATGCTTTAACCGTTTCAAAATCAGCTTTCAGGGTAAATGTCACTATTCCGCCGGGCATAGTCATTTTGTTGGGAATGGAGCGGCCGTCGAGCCCGGGGAAATAGACCTTCTCGACCATATCAACCGTCTCCAGGAATTCCACCAGCTTCATGGCATTGACCGAATGGCGCTCCATGCGCACGTGCAGGGTTTTCAACCCTCTGAGCAGAAGCCAGGATTCAAACGGATTTAGCTGTCCGCCGATAGCGTACTGATTGAAAAAGATTTTTTCGGCCAGTTGTTCGTCTCTCACAACTAAGACACCGGCGATAACATCGCAGTGGCCGGAAAGATATTTGGAAGCGCTGTGGTGAACAATATCCGCTCCCAGTTCCAACGGGCGCTGGATATAGGGGGTGGCAAAAGTATTATCCACCGCCAAAAGAATATTATTCGATTTGGCTATTTTAGCGGCTTCTTCAATGTCCACCAGCTTCAATAGCGGATTGGTGGGCGTCTCCACCCAGAACAATCTGGTATTAGGTTTGGTCGCTTTTCTGAAACTTTCCGGATCGGTGCCGTCGATATAGCTGAATTCCAGGCCGAACTTCGTCCAGAGCTTTTCGAATTGCCGAATAGTGCCGCCGTAGAGGTCATCGACCGCCACCACGTGGTCGCCTGACTTTAACAAGCTCATGACGGCATGGAGCGCCGCGAGTCCCGATGAGAACAAATATGCTTTACTGCCGCTTTCCAATGAGGCCAGCGCCCTTTCGGCGGCATTGCGGGTCGGATTTGCCCAGCGCGAATAAACATAGCCCGATTCATCGCCAGGAAATGCCACGCGGTATGTCGAAGAGGGATAAATAGGAGTAGTTACTGAGCCGGTGGCGTCTTCGGGGACTTTGCCCGTGTGCACGGCTCTGGTTTCGAGTTTCTTATTTTTTAAATGTTCATCCATAATAAACCGTTTAGAGAAATCCATTTTCTTTCATCCATTCATCGTTAAACACTTTGCTGATATATTTGGTGCCGCCATCGGGGAGAATGATTATCATAATCTGGCCTTCTTTCATCCCCTTAGCGTGCTCTAAGCCGCCGTGTACTGCCGCACCCGATGAGCCGCCGGCGAAAATGCCTTCCTTGCGGGTCAAATCGCGGGTCATCAGAAAACTCTCTTTATCGGTTACCTGAATTACTTTGTCCAAAACTGAAAAGTCCATTGTGGGACAGAGCATATCTTCGCCGATTCCCTCGACAAAATAGGTGTGCGGTTCAATCATAGTCTTGTCCTTGAAATACTGGTAATAGACAGAACCGATGGGATCCACGCCCACGACAAATAAATCGGGCTTTTGTTCTTTTAAGAACTTGGCCGCACCGGACACCGTCCCGCCGGTGCCGATTCCGCCGACAAACACATCCATTTTGCCGCCACACTGTTCCCATATCTCCGGACCGGTCAGGTTGTAGTGGGCTTCGATATTATCCAGGTTGAAATACTGCCCGATAAAATACGAGCCGGGGGTCTCACGATGAATCCTCTTGGCCGTTTCATAGTAACTTTGCGGCGAATCTGCCGGTACCGCGGTGGGACAGACATGAACCTGTCCGCCGAAAGCTTTCAGGGTATCGATCTTTTCCATGGACATTTTATCGGGAATAGTGAAAATCGCCTTGAAATTATTAGCTGCGGCAAACATGGCGACCGCCGCTCCGGTATTGCCGGAGGTGGCTTCGACAATTGTACCCCCCGGTTTCAGTTCCCCGCATGCAATGGCCTTTTTGAGTATATAGACGGCCATGCGGTCTTTAACCGAACCGGTCGGGTTGATGAACTCCGGTTTGACCAAAACTGTGGCTTTGATGCCGCGTTCGGCCGTCAGCCGGCGAAGTCTGATAAGGGGCGTGCCGCCGACCGCCTCGGTAATGTCTTGGCAATAGAAGTCAGCGCCCGTTTTGGCCGGAACTCCTTTTGGCTTCATTTTAATCTTTAATCTGTCCATTTTCGCAATTATATCGGCAGCTTAGTTCGGTCGTGCCACCGGATCGGTATTGTAAATGTTAGTGAATTATAATTCGAGCCGAAATAATGTCAAGGTGATTTAGTTCGCCGTGAAAACCGATTCAGAAAGGGGGTCAAAAAAAAGCGACTGCGCCGTCAAATAGTAATTGACAAAATTTTGGATGGGGCATATAAATGCCACAAATTAAGATATAAACCGGTGCAAGACTGGAACAATTAATTTCGAATTGGAGTTTAAGCTCACGGAGATAAGGCCAAGCCGCAATATGTATCAGGAGGTAGTGTAGTGTATTGTGCTCTTTGCAACGAAAGAATAGTCGGTAAACCCGTGACCCAGGAAGGTGAGCATTACTGTTCGTTGGAATGCGCCAATGCTGCCAATGGGCTCACCGGCGAAGAGGATGAGGGGTATTACGAAGAAGATGAAATCGAAGGCCTGGTAGAAGGGGAAGAAGAATAAGCTTCTGCTATTCTCGTGATATTTTAATGACTTCGTATTTTAGTTTTCCGGCAGGAACGTGAATTTCTATTATTTCGCCTACGACTTTACCCAACAAGGCCGCCCCGACCGGCGACTTGACCGAAATAATATCTAAGTCAACATCGGCCTCATCGGGTGAAACCACCGTATATAAAATCTCCTCGCCATTTCGATGGTCTTTGACAGTTACCTTGGCGTATAGATAGACCTTGTCCGAAGGGATGCTGTTCGTATCCACCAGCCGCACTTTCGAGAGTTTCAATTCCAACTCGCCGATTTTTCGCTCCAGATGCACCTGGGCTTCCTTAGCCGCATGATATTCAGCGTTTTCCGACAAATCACCCAATTCGCGGGTGCGCTTTATCTCGGCTACTATTTTGGGGCGTTCTTCGAACTTGAGTCTTTTAAGCTCCGTTTCGAGTTTCACCAATCCCTCACGGGACATATAGTTTGAATCGCTCATGCTCTATTGGCCAATATATATCACAACTTCGATTGTGGCAAATCTGTGGCCGAATCCGGCCTGGTCGATGAGAGATAGATAACGATGGAAACGACTAATCCCGGAAAAATCGGCTGAATGTTAAGCCAGAATTCGCCGGTTTCGGAAAAGTATTTCGACAAGTACCATAGCAGGGAGACTCCCCCGCTTGTAACTGTGGCGACAAAGGCGTGTGCTCCCGGCATTCTACGCTTTCCGACCAGTGACGTCACCACCGGAATCAGTAAGGCCGGAGTGCCGACAGAGCCGAAAGCGTACCAAATATCCACGGCTGAACGAAAGAACAAGGCCCAGATGATTGACAATCCCGCGGAGACAAAGAGCCCCAGCCGGGTGAGTTTGACTATTTGGCTTTCCGATACTTTTTTGATCCGGGGAATAATATCATGGCCGAACGTCGAGCCCGCCAAAAAAGAATAGGAATCAACTGTCCCTATAATGATGGAGAGCATTGTAACACCGAACAGTCCCAAAAGCCCTGTCGGGAGAATTTTTTGCGCCAGCGCCGGATAAGATTCAACCGCGTTGGACAAGTCCGGCAGGATAGCGCGGGCGTAGAGTCCGCAGGTGGTGGTCAAACAGTCAAAAATTGTCCAGCACAGAATCGACACCAGAATTCCTTTGAACGCTACACTGGAAGATTTCGCGGCATAGGTGCGCTGATGAAAGGCCGGGTCAATCAATGTTTGGAGTGCGATGAAATACCACGAGCAAATATACCAGCCGGAGTTACCGCCATGCCAGGTGAAGTGTGAATCGGGCAGATTCGTACTTAAAAACTCCCATCCTCCGAATTTGCTTACCAGAATCACCAACATTAACGTAAATCCGGCAAACATGACGGTAAACTGGACTTTGTCGGTAATGACCACCGCGCGAAAGGCGCCAAAATAAATATAGATTAATGAAAATAGCGTACCGACAATGACGCCCCCCCAAAGCGGCCAGCCAAAAAATTGAGTCCCCAACACGCCTAACATCAATACATAGCTGGCCGGCACGGTCATCAAAAAAACTATTATGGCGCCGGCCAAGGCAGTCTGGTTGCCATATACTTGTGCTAATCTGCCGGGAATTGTGACTAACTGCATCTCTCGTGCTTTCCTAGATAACAGAAATGCAAACAAGAGCGCCGCGACATAATACGGCACGCCAAACACCAGCCAGTTGGAAATTCCATAATTGTAGCTGTATTCGCCCACGCCGAGAATCCCGCCGTACCAAGTCGAGACCAAAGACATGGCCAAAGCAGGAAGCGTTAATCGGCGGCCGTCGAGAATTAAGTCGGTCACACTGCCGACCTGATGTTTCCCTCTAAGCCCCAGCCATAAAAGCACCGCCAGATAGAGAGCAATTATGCCGTAGTCGATTGCGTGCATTTGTTAGAACAAAGTCAGCTTTATCTGTCCATACCACGAGCGCTCCGACGCCACATAGTATTCGGCGCCACCGACCAGGGAAATTCTCGTGCCGTCAAACGTGCCATAATTCCAGCCATAACCGGAGACTTCATATTTCTTGTCGAACAGATTGTCCAGCGTAGCAGTGAAAGTCAAATCACCGGCCTTGAGAAAACTGCTGAAAGTGTACGACGCCGATACTGCCGAAACGGTGAAAGCGTCAATTGCCCAATCACCCATATTGAGCAGTTCCAGATATTGTTTTCCGGCGTAACGGAGACGATAGGTGAATCTCCAGCTTTTATAATTGTAGTCGGCAATGAAATTCCCCAGCATTTCGGGGAAAGCCAGTCCTTTGACATTCTCAAATAGAACAGTAGTGTCGCCGAGATAATTGAACGAGGAATCATACACCGTGATCGTCCCCACAAAATCTTTGATGCGATAGCGATTTAAGGACAGATTAGCGTTGAACTTTAGCCCTCGCGCCGGTTGATATTCACCTTGTAATTCTATACCGGTGCGATAAGAACCATCAGCGTTAACAGTGGCTATCTGCCCGTTGGACGGATTGATGCCGCCGTAAGGTATGATTTCATTGCTGAAATTCATCCAGTAAAGATTTACTCCGAATGAATATTTCGATGCGCGGTAGTTCCCACCGAGTTCAATGTCATAGACGCGTTCAGCGTCAAATGTCGGCTCGCCGAAATGATAAATGGAATCGCCCCCAGCGCCGAGTGATATTGATTCAATTTCAATCGAGGGAAAGATGTATCTATTGGATGCATCATAGATAGCGGCGTCGGTGGCGGTGCGTGAGGACACGGCGAAATTGGTGTACAGATTCGCTTGGCGCTCTGCCTCATTCACTAATTGATAATTGAATCCCAGCCGCGGCGAGAAGAAGAGCCAATCAAGTTCATAATTGAATCCTTTGTACAAGCCGATTTTATTCTGCTGGAAATTATATTTCTGATAGCGCACTTGTGCTGTCGTCTGTAAACTCAATCTGTCGCTGAATCGGTAAAATTCTTCGCCGTAAATCGAGCCGACAATTTTTTCTCCGTAATACTGATAATACTTGTGATGCGAATCAACCGTACCGGCGATATTTTGCGCCCAGACCACTTCCCCCCAATGGTCGGATTCAAAATAATAAACCGAACCGCCCAGCGAATGAGTTCCTTTAGTGTGTTTAATTTCCAATCTCGGATTCCAGCCAATTTGGTATTTCGCCACCTTCTGCTGGGTATTCAAATCACCGCGTTGGACGCCGCCAGTTAAACTGGTATCAATATTGAAGTCCTCGTAAAGTGTGTCGAGGCGCTGTTGTTCATAAAATCCTTCGCCGCGGATAAAATAAAGAGAGTTGAACAGCGTCGATTTGTCGTTGAGCTTCAAAACATTATGCAGATGATAATGCGGCTGGTTGAAATTATCGGTTTCGTGTTTGTAAGTGAGTGGATTGTAGCGGCGGTTCGATTCAAGGGTTAAGCGATCGGCGCCTAAAAATGTCAGGTGAAGTTTCATCGGCCCGCCAAATATGTACAGCTCTGTGTTCATATTGGGGTCTAATCGAGCCAATGACAGATAATACGACCAACTATCCACCCAGCTGTTTTCACGATATCCATCGGTTTTGGTTTTGGAAAATCTTCCGCCAAACGCCCACCTCCCGTTTATCAATCCCGATGAATAATCAATTGATTGCTTGTAGGTTTCGCCGATTGATTTTCCGTCATGATACAACTGCCCGAATCCTGATGTTATTGACGCACTCTGCTTTTGTCCGAGAGTATTAGTTACAACATTGATGGAGCCGCCAAACGAAGCATCGCCGTAAAGAGAGTTGCCCACTCCGCGCTGGACTTGAATGTCTGTTACATTCGAGACAAAATCCGGCAAGTCCACCCAATAATTGTATTGGTCTTCGGGATCGTTGAGCGGCACGCCGTTGATATAAGTCGCAATGCGCTTATCATCAAACCCGCGAATCTGGGTGTAGGTGTAGCCCAGATTGGTGCCGTTATCTGAAAAAGAATAAAAGTTGGGCGTTGTATTGAGCAACATCGGCAGGTCGCCGACAGTGAAATCCCGCTTGATTTCATCTTCGGTGTAGTTATCAAACGCAATCGGTGAAATTCCCGGCCGCGCCCGGTCAGCAGTGACTAAAATTTTATCCCACTCATAATATTTCTGTTCGAGCACTACTGTATCAGGAAGTTCATCAATATTGAACTGCCGGTGATGATACCCGACATGCGAGAATGTTACTCTGGCTACTGAATCAGAAAATTCGAGAGTAAAGACGCCTTCAGCATCGGTTTGCGTTGCAACGCCATTAACGTTTGTAATCACAGACACATTCGGCAGCGCCTCCCCGTTTTCATTGACTACTTTAGCCGTGATTTCTTTGGCGGAAGCATCGCTGGATGACAACACCGCTGTAATCAATAGCGCTGTAACGGAGTGAAACGCGAATGTTGTCATTCCCGCGCAGGCGGGAATCCATCTGGTCGCCCATCCCGCTTTAGCGGAACTGTGGAATCCCTTAATGTTAGCAGTACGCTTCATAGCCGTAACCTTTCTTCTGCAAAGTCACCCTTCGACTCCGCTCAGGATGACTTTGCCTCTTGTAAGACAGGCGTATTTCTGTCCTTCCCCCGCCTTAAAGCGGGGGAATCCATTTTTATCCGCCTGAGTCAGAAAACGGCCGTGCCCGGAGTGTCGCTGGGTGCCCCACCGCTTGCGGTGGGAATCCCCGGGGTCCCCCACCTTTTAGGTGGGTCCCCGTCAAATCATGTCGAACAATGGAAATCTCATTTATCTCATCGCCGTTTCCCTACGCCGGTATTATCCGGATCAGGTCAAGGGGGTATGTTCTCAGGCGGCATTTATTTCGCCACCCCCAACGGAAAATCTATT
>Ga0214473_10004326_pt1 | contig 17074 bp, 12 predicted proteins | sample RVTome_7_FD_203509 | JGI IMG/M metagenome (GOLD analysis project Ga0214473, IMG submission 203509) | Soil microbial communities from uranium-contaminated site in the Upper Colorado River Basin, Wyoming, United States - RVT98D197 | ecosystem: Environmental > Terrestrial > Soil > Contaminated >... | reverse complement strand
TTCGGTCGAGGGGAATGCCATTACCGGTTTTGGGGCGCACGGCGAAATAGAATATACTTTTGGCGTCCATGGGCGGGAGCCCAGGGATTTTTCGCATCCTACCGCGGCGATAAAAGACAGCCTGGGATGGTTCTGGGTGATCGATTCATTCAGACATCATATTAAATTATTCAACAGCGAGAGGATGTTCGTCGAAACGATCGGCCAGCGCGGTTTGGGGCCGGGAGAATTTTATTTTCCAGTGGATTTGAAGATTACACCTCACGGAAAGTTGGGCGTGCTGGATAAGGGATCAGGACGATTACAGATATTTAAAATATTATATGATGAAGAATAGCGTCAGAATATCGCTGATTATTGCGCTGGCAACGGCGGCCGCGCATTCAGGGGAGTATCACGGGGGAGATGATGTTATCTGCAGCGATTGCCACTCCACCCATTTCAGCGAGCGTGGCACTCTTCCGGAGCGCGCCGAGCCGGGCGGCCCTTACCCCGATATGCTTCTGATTGAATCGGCCGACCGCCTTTGTCTGGCCTGCCATGACGGCACCGATCCGACGGCGCCCGACGTTCTGGCGCCGGTAGTCATGTACGAAGGGTCAGGATCGGAATTTTCGGGGGCGGGGTTTTTCTCCGCCGGCGAAGGCATAACTTCGGTCACCGGCCACGATCTGGGATTTGCCAGTCAGGTGCCGTATTCCAATCCGGCACGCTATGCGATGTTATCGTGCATCAGTTGCCACGATCCCCATGGGACTGCAAGTTACCGCAATCTGATTCTAAATCCTGATAGCTCGGGATCCTCCATATCGGTCTTGTTGGGCAACGATATTTTCGAGAATGCGCATCCCCAGCTTCCTCCATCGCGCGCCGCGACCATTGCCGCATACAGATCAAATAATATAGGTCATCGCGCGAATATATCGGAATGGTGCGTCGACTGTCACAACGGACTTTTGCAACCGGACCTGGCCAATCCTCCGGCCCACTTCCAGCGCCATCCACTCATGACGAGCTTTGAGGGTCCCGGATACCACGTGGCGGCAGCGCATTGGGTAACCGGCATCGGCGACGGTTTTGGCTTGGCCACGGGAGATGGGGCAGAGGGGGTCCCGAGACTCAAATTTCAAGCGCCCAATGCCAACGATTATGTATCGTCTACGATTCCGGGGATATCGAATCAGATTATATGCAGCACATGTCATTTTGCGCACGGGGGACCTTACGAGTCAGGCATGACATGGCCTTACAATGATCGAGCGTCGTTTGACCTTTATTCGGGGTGCCAGCAATGTCATTACAAATGAAAAAGGCCTTGTTTGTTCTGATTGCGTTTGCGGGATTTGCAGGCGCAGGCAGGCTGCTGGCTGATTCGGGGGCGTTCAAGAGCAGCAAACATTCAGACCCCGTGATCGGCGCCTTTCGGGACATAAACCTGCCACGGGGCAATTGCAGCCAATGCCATCTTCAGCATGACAGCGACGCGCCTTTTGATTTTGGCCTGTTCGCTCCGACCGATAATAGCACCTGCCTGTCATCCGGCTGCCATGAGTATGAATATCAATGGCCGCCCGGCAATTATTATTGGTCGTTTCCCGGCAATCTTCCCGCATGGTACAACTCTGCCCACGGTTCCTCCTCGAGCCTGTTTCCGTCGGGCAACGGGCGGGAAACGAGGCTATGCATTCAATGCCATAATCCTCATGGCGATGGTGATTCAATTTGGGGCGTTTACCCGTCGGCGACCGGTAATCTCGAAGAGCGTGGATGTTATTCCAATGGCGCTATTGAAGGCCAGGGTTGCCACGGCATGAATGGGAGCTTCAGGCCGGTAGGCGCCGACGATATTTATTCTCAGATATTGAAATCGTCCGGCCATGGCGTTACCGCCACGGCCAAAATTCATTCTGGCGATTGGCAATCAACATATTCTTATGGTCGCGAATCGCGAGTGCCAAATTCCGGTTTTTTTGCAGGCTCCAACTGGCACGTCGAATGCGTGGATTGTCATAATCCACATGAGGCTTCGTCCGGCAGCCATTTTGTGGGCTCGAATGAAATCGGGCCGGCGCTACTCGGCGCCTGGGGAGTCGAACCCATCAATGGAGGAGCCTGGGTGGCACCGACGGCATTCAATATTGTCGATTTCAACACTATCGTCGGCTCGATGGAATACCAGCTCTGTTTCAAATGTCACAGTTATTTTGCATTCGGAAATACGCCACCGTCGGGATTTACGGATAATGCCAGGGAATTTAATCCTGCCAATCTTTCGTATCATCCGGTGGAGGATACGATTCCGACCAATTCATATACATCCCCATCGGAAATCAATGAATTCATAGAGACCATGGAGGTTCCTTGGGACAACGGGACACATGATAAAATGACTTGCGGCGATTGCCACGCCTCCGATAATAGTTCCGATCCCAGGGGGCCGCATGGTTCCAATAACGAGCACATACTTATCGGGTCATCCGCGCCCACCGCATTCGAACTATGCACAAAATGCCATAAGGCGTCGGTTTATGCGCCGACGTTCGATCCGGGATCGACCGAAGCCGGAAGCAGGTTCGACTGGCAGACCACGCAAAATGAAAATGCCTCGCATTATGCGCACTTCAACAAAGGGATAGGTTGTCGGCAATGTCATGGCGGAAGGCAGTCGCCCCGGCCATCATTACCGCCACAGGAATCGCCATACCCCATTGAGCTCGGCTCATTGCACGGCGCCAATCGTTTTCCAGGTCTTATGAACGGCACGAATATCAGTTACTATGGGCCTGGAACCTGCACCTCAACCTGCCATGATGCCGTCACATTTATTTCTGGACCGGAATAGTGAAAATCTTGAGTTGGGCATTTATCTTGATCATTCCCGTTTCGGCGACCGCAACAGATATGCGGGGCAACCTGAATATCAGCTATCAGGCCACGGAAAGCGGCGCGGAAAACGCGGTCACATCGACATTTTCTCAGGTTTTGAATGCATATATATACGATCGATTTTTCTACAAGAACGACCTTATGCTCGGGGCCTATATTTTCAAGAGCAAGGTCTCGACGCGAGACAGAGGTGATTTGCGAGTCAGATATTCGGCCAGCCTGACGGGGTTTCGATACAATTTCTATTCTTCTTTCTCGCCTTATACCATTTATCGCCCGTTCGGCTCGCCGGAGAAAGTACGCGTCTTCCAATCGTCCTTATCGCTGAGCCCAATGCTACTTCCCGCTGTCAATAGTAGCTATAGTTCAACCAGCCAGTATACCGCAGACACGCCGCAGTCTAAGAAAGGCCTGAATTACTCATGGAATATAGGCACGAGTTTTTCGAAGGCGTTCGGATCGTTCAGAGGAGTATATCAAAGGCAACACGGCAGAGTCGACAGGCCCATACCACAGCGGCAAACTCTTCAAACGGTAAACTTCGGATATGACGTGTCCAGGAGACTACCGCAGGAAATTTCGGGGGCGGCAAGTTACAGTTTTACCGGCAGCAGGCTGGACATGCCTCCCGGCCAGGAGGACGACACCAGAACACATAATGGAGCATTGCAAGGCAGTAAAGGTTTCGGGCGCTGGGTTTCTCTATCGGCGTCTTCATCGGGCAGGCTATCGGAATACGAGCGCGGCGATCATATAAATCGAATCATTGATATTTACGCCAGGGGCGCCGCGAATGTGGCATTGCGAGATAATCTTTCATTGGCCTTGATGCGCGGCTACAGCTCCAGCGAAAACCGCAATGATACCACGACGACGGTCGTTAATGACTATATGAGTCTATCCGCCCAATATTCGTTTGGAGCGACACCGAACGGCCAGGGACGACTGGTGCTCTCCAGGGGAATTTACTTCGAATCGGCCGTGGGGCGCAATTACGTGTCGAACGCCGCGGCCGTGCTTGATTTCGAAATCTATCGCGAAACCGAGGCGACGCTTAATTTGGGGCTGTCGCACAATAGCAGGACGGTATCCAATCAGGGCAGCTACCAGATGCTTCGTACGTTTAATATCATAACTCGCCCGCTGAGATCGATGAATATTAATTTCGGTTATCAATCCACGCAATCGTCTAATAAGATGGATTTCATAAAAACCGACAGCGATAACCTGTCGCTCAATATGGTTCATACGCTGAAATGGTATTTCAATTATTCGGCGACATATACTCGCTCGTCGTATCGCACCGCCGCCAGAAATGTGGCGAGCTCATTGACCCTTGTGGTAAATTACAGGCTTTCCAGGAATATGACGCTCCTGTCTTCATATTCCAGACGGGAACTCGGTCAGGCCGGCGATCTGCAGGACGGCGCGGCCGACGAGGCGATTTCGGGCCGCTTGACATGGGCCTTGAGCCGTCGCAGCAATTTGACCATGAATTATGCGGTTTCCGACCCAAATGGACGCGAACAGAGCCAGAGCTACGGCGGTTATTTCGCTATTAATTTTTGATTATGGAGGATAGATGAGAAGTTTCCCGCGCATATTAGGCATGGTTTTACTGGCAGCCGCCGCGGGCTGTTCCGGCCCGAGGACCTTTCTCAACGAAGATGCCGACTGGAGTTTTTATCAACAGCTTGGGGTCCTTCCGTTTATTAATTTAACGGCGGACCGGTATGCTGGCGAGAAGGTGCAGTCGGTCTTCATCACGGAATTGTTTCTAACGAACAAATTCAGGGTCATGGAGCCGGGGGAATTTAACTCCAAAGCGACCGCCCAACTGAAAAGCGCAGGAGTTCAGTCAACCCAAGAGCTGCCGCTCGATCAAATCAAGGCGATAGGCGAGAAAACCGGTGTTCAAGGCGTTATCGAGGGCGTGGTGACCGAATATACGATGATAAGAGTTGGCCAGGTCGATTATCCCCTCATCAGCCTCAATATACGTATGATCGATGTTCCCACCGGGACTGTGGTATGGATGGCGACATTCTCAAAAAAGGGCGGCCCTAAGCTGCCAATAATTTCGGTTGGGGAAACACACACACTCAGCGAATTGACGCAGAAGATTTGCGGCGAAATCGTATCCGACTTCATCGGAAAAGCGTTTTAGAGGATTATCATGAGACAATCGAGAATATCAGAGTTGCCGGTCCTGGCACTGGTGCTTCTGATGGCCTGCGGCCCTAAGCCGCAAGTCTATTTTAAAGAGCAAGTGAGCTTTAGACCTTCCAAGACGATCGCTATTCTTCCCTTCAATAATTACTCGGGCCAGGAGGATGCGGGCAAGCAGGTATCAAATATGTTCCTGGTCGAACTGTTGAAAAAACCGTATTTCGAACTCATAGAGCCCGGAGAAATCGACAAGATTATGAGAGAGGAAAGGATCCGTTCGTCGGAGCAGATTGATTTTGCTACGGCGAAGATATTCAAGGAGAAACTAAAAGCCGACTATATTCTCATTGGCGCCGTCAACGAATATTCGTATCTAACAAAGAGCATTCGCGAAATACCGCTGGTGAGTTTCTCGGTTCGATTGCTTGACACGGAATCGGGCCAAATAATCTGGGCGGCAAGCCATAGCCGGAAAGGGGACGACGTCGAACTGATCTTCGGCTGGAGGCTGGTGAAATCATTATCAAAGCTGGCGCAGATATCGGTTTCACAGGTTGCAGAGCAAATAAGAGTTGAACATTAATGCCCGACTACCCAACCCCTTGAACGGAAGCATGTTGCCATCGCCGTTCAGCGATAAAAATATTAATAACTATTAGAAATAATTCTTGACATAAGAATTGTTATCAATATATTCTGTGGTATTAATTGAAAGCATGCGAGGAGTTGCCTTTCAATACGCTTGTGAAGTTCTTCACTAAGAGAGTAACGTGACCGGATGATGAATACGCTGACCGCCTGCTTTGTAACTGCTTCCGTAGCCATTGCCGCCATAATCCCTGGCGATATTTCAATTCCAGAAATTAAGCTGGTCAACGTCGTCCGGTCTTATTCAGACCGTCAGAAATTCGGGAATCCCATCGGGATTTTTTATGACTCCTACAAGCAAGAGATCTATTTGGCCGATGCGGGAAACCACCAGGTCGGCATTTTTGATACCCGGGGCACTACTCTCTGGACATTCAAGCATTGGGTTACGGATGGTCGCACGGGCGAAAGGACGTTGGGCGCCCCGCACTCCATTGTCGTAACCCGTGATGGAGAAATAATCATCAGCGACAATCAATCTGACTACCTTGATGTTTTCGATTATAGAGGCACCCCGTTGCAACGAATAGAGCCGGCCAATTATGAGGGAATCGTTTCGTTTCGCGCGGCGGCTTTAGCCCTCGATTCAGATGGAAATCTCTATATCGGTACCAAAGTCGAAAAGTCGGAGATAATAAAACTGGGTCCCGATTTCGGCTTCTCGATGCGCTTTGGAGAGAAAGGCGAAAAGGAGTATCAATTCCTCAATATTTCGGGCATCATGATAGGGCCTGAAGGCAGGATTTTTGTTACCGATCTTCTTTCAGATCCGGTTGTGAAAATTTTCGCAACCGACGGGAAGTTTATAAAAGGTTTTGGAGGTCGTGAAGAGGACAAAGACGACTTTTCATATGCCGCCGGAGTGACAATTGCGGGAGGCAGACTCTGGGTGGTGGATGGAATACGACAAGTGGTAAAATGCCTTTCCCTCGACGGCCAATTTATCACCATGATAGGCGGGCTGGGAGTAAAGCCGGGCGATATGAACCATCCCTCGGCAGTTTCTTCCGACGGCGACAGTATGCTTGTCGTGGCCGAGCGGCTTGGAAACAGGTTTCAACAATTCGTAATAAAATAGGATGAAAGCAGAATGCTCTTGAACAAGAACACAACCAGAGGAGGTGCCAGGTTAGTTACAAATTTCACAAACCGTCATTTTGCTCAACTTGCACTTTTTAACACGAGAGGTTACTTAATGAAACGCATCCTAATTCTGACGCTGGCAGTGGTTACTGTCGCATCCATGGCCGCTATCGCGGGCGAGTACCATATGGATGCATCGCTCAACTGCTACCAGTGCCACACTATGCATTATAGCCAGGCGCACGGTTATGGCTATACTCATGATGTAGATTTCTTGATTGCCGGTGGCCCCTATGATTATTTGCTGCGTGGGCCGGTCAACGAGCTTTGTCTTGAATGTCATGACGGTGATGACGTCGTCGACGTATATCAGGCCGCCGACATTTTTGTAGCCACCAACAGGGAAGCCGGTTTCCTTAACAAATTGGGAGACGCCAATGCAGCTTCCGGGCATACGCTTGGAGCCACCGAAGCCGCTCCCGGCAGCAACCCGACATGGATTCCCCCGAGCACTACAGAGGGATTTACCTGTATCGACTGCCATCATCAGCATGGTTCCAAGGGCTCGACCAATCCCGACCAGGTTAAAGGTCAGTGGCGCAATCTGCTTTATAGGCCGGGCAACATCCAGGCCGCTCCGTATGCCTGGGTCAACTATGAGGAGGCCGGGGAGCCCGTCGACATGACCAAGGACATCAAGTGGAGGCTTTCCTCCGCTCATACCGACGGCGCTTATGAGACCGACAACGTCGATTTCTATGAGCCGGTGGCCAACGAGTCCCGCCTCGGTAGATGGTGCCAGGGTTGCCATACCGATTTCCACGGCAATTCGACAGATGGAAATATGCATGGAACACTCGGTTGGCTGCGCCATCCAACCGCTGATGCCAATATCGGCGCTATCGGCGGCGGTCATTCCAGCTATGCCGACTTCGGTTCACATGCTTATCGTCCCCAGGTCATGAGCCCGGGCGGCGACTGGGGCATGCAGGGCGATTCTACCTGGAACGGCGGCCTTCCGGTTCCGACCGATCTTACTCCCACGTGCGTTACCTGCCATAAGGCTCACGGCACTAATAATGCCTTTGGCCTTGTTTACCTGACCGGCAGGCAGCCGCGCTCGGAGAGTGGCGACGGCACTCGTACGACTGCCATGTGCAAGATTTGTCACGTGCAGGGTGGCTACTGATAGTTTAGTTTGGAAAAACAGGATCGTCTCTTAATATGATTTTGTGGTGATTGAATTCAGATAGTGGGTGACTGATGGCCCCCTCGAATAGAGGGGGCCATCTAATTTTCGCAAAATTGAATCGGGCTCCCTTTACTGAAGGGAGCCCGATTGTCAGGCATCAAAGGTTGTCCGCGGTCTTGGACCGGGGTCAATCAACCTTAGCTCATTGGGAAATCCGTATGGCAGTGGCCTTGAGCCTGGGGCCTTCCACCGCAGGAGCCGGGCCACCCGCCGGGGGACATTCGTCGCAGAAAAGGAGGGCAGGCTGGCCGCCCTTGAGATAGCTGACGTAGAAGGTGATATCGATGCCATTGAAGGCACAGTTGCCGTTTACGTCACCGGCGGCAAAGAACGGACTTGCCTGTGGGCAGGGGCCAACTGGGGTGCCGCAGTCTATCGGGGGAGCAGCGCCACCCTTCAAGTATGCAACTCCAAAGGTTACGTCGATTCCATTGGCTTGACCGTTACCGTTTATATCACCGACAACATAGGCGCACCCGGCTCCACCCACGATTATGGTAAACGTCGGGCCGCTGAAGACGGGTGTCTCCGGGTCATTGGAGACGACAACTACGGTATCATAGTAAGTGCCGGGAGTAATTCCGGTCGCATCGATGGTGACATCTATGGAATCGCTTCCTCCCGGAGGAACCGTTCCCAGAAGCACGCCGCCCAGTGTCATCCAGGGGAGACTATTCGTGGCCGTGTATTCCAGAGGAACTCCGCCGTTGTTGCTGATCGTGAAATCGTCTTCGAAGGTCTGCATCTGTCCGGCGATTACGTCGTGGCTGATCTCCGTTTCGGAAATTATGATGTTGGCGTTGTAGAACAGGCTATAGGTCTCATGGGCAAGAGCCGCACTGGCAGAAACATCGGCTCTTGAGGCGCCGCCAATTGTGGCAAATGCCACGTTGCGAACCTCTCCCGCCAGTAAATCGAAGGGGCCGAATGTGACCAGAGAACTCATATCCGCGTATGTAGTAGGCATGAGATCGCCGTTCTGGTTCATGTAATAATAAAGCGTGTCGCCAATCCATCCTTGCTGGTTGTAGATGTACGCCAGGTTGCTGACGCCCATCAGAGTATTAACGGAGCCGCTGACCAACGCCACTCCGTAGAATGGCCCCGCTGTCGGTCCCTGGACTATGACGTTATTGGGGCGGTCGAATGTAACCACGTCGGTGCCGCCGATATCCCAATCGAAATAGCAGGCGGCATAAAGGCCGGTCACCGGGGCCAGGCTGGTATTGGAAATTTCATACTCGTGAATGAAGAAGTCCTCGGGGCCGGCGCCTGTAAATCCGTAGCCGCGGTAATCGACATAAACGCCGCCGAACAGGGCGCTATCGTCGAAGGCCGCGGTGGGATTGAAAGTGTCCGTCAGGTTGAGATCCGCCCGGGGACGGAATCCGTGAGTTCCCGTGCCGATACCGTATTCGATGATCATGTTCGATCCGGAGTTGCCAAGAATAAAGGAAGCCTCGTAATCGACTGCCCCGGTTGAATTCCAATTGTAAGTATAGGTTTGAACGTCGTAGGCGCCCAGGATACCGTAATTACTGACTCCAATCTGAGTAAATCTTCCAGATTCCGCCAGGCCTTCCTGACGCGTCACGGGGGCGACATAAAGCGGATTGGGATACGCCAGGTAGCGAATCGGGTTGTCGGTTGCGACTCCCTCGGCCTGTGGAGTTCCCCCTGCATCTTTATCATTGACATAAGTTAAGTGCAGGTACTGATCTACCTTTTCTGCCAGAGAGGACCAGTGGTCGGAATCGCATTCGCCCGCGGCGCAACCCGGAGTAGCGGAGTTGGTCATATTTATCTCAGGCGCCCAGTTGGTGCCATCGGGGCTGTACGACATATAGAGCTCGCCGTTGCAGCGACCGCTCGCGGAATAGTCCGAAGTATCGAAACGGGTCCAGGTGGCAAACAAGTCGTTCTCTTCGCTGACGCCGATGGACATTTTGGCAATCGAAATATTCCAAGCTCCGGTCCCGCATGTCCAGGTTTCAATGGGCTGCTCGGCAACCTGGTTAATCATACCGGTGGTTTCATTGAAATGGAACAGCCAGGCCGAGATGCTAAGGGCGCCATTGCTGAACAGCCTGCCAGCGCCCCACACAATTTGCAGGTCATCGTTGTAGTCTATGACCGCATCGAGATCGTCATACATTCTGAGGCTGTCGATGGAGCCTTCATAGTTGGTCAAATTGACTTTGCCGTTGGCAAAATCCCAGGTTACGCCATCCTCGGATACGATGTAATAAACATCGTTGTTGGTCTGCGAATTGGGATCGATAGGATTGGCATAGACGATCGCTGTTCTGTTGGATACGGGACTGGTGGCGATAACTACGGAGACGTCCCTAACGGTATCGACGACGGTGAGAGCCGACCAGGAAACCCCGCCGTCGGTGGAATTAGTGTATCCGAATCCCTGGGGGCCGGTTACGTTTTCCGTGGACACCAGATGTATTCGCCCGCTGATATCCACGCCGATATAAGGCCAAAAGGTGCGAGCGACCAGCATATCCGGAGGGTCGTAGAGAGTGAAAGTGCCTCCCCCGGGACTGTTTTCGGATGCATAAGTTACGAAGTTAAGCGTTGCTTGATGGTAGGCAACCGCAGAATTTCCGGCGGCAAAACCCGCCATCTGTGTAAAGCCCGCGGCAACGCCGGCATTCACCTGCACGCCCACCGCCGGCGCGAGCCAGTTGCCTACTGCGTCAACATAATTGTAGTAAATATGCCTGGGCGCTGGATAAGGCATGGTCCAGGTCCAGACGAAATGCTTGCCACCGGCGGCATCAACCACAATCCTCGTCCCGGTAGAGCCATTCGACTGAAAGTCATACTGGGTGTAGCCCACAATTTCACCAGGTGAGTCTGTTATCATCCCGGGACGGGTGGGCATATAAGGTATGTATTGAATTGGTTCATCGCCGGTCAGCGCCCTTTGGTTGGGGGAAACCTCCGAAGTCGGTTCAAAGGAATATGCGGACCAAAGGGGCATCAGAACGCACAGGAACATTAATAATAAGAGAGCTTTTTTCATACGAAATCTCCTTTTTCTCAGTGAATTTGCTCCTCTTCACAAAAATATTAAACCGCGAAAGGTAAATTGCCTTTTTGCTCAATATTAAATCGACTATGAATGATTATTAGGTAATGCGCAACTTTTACTAAGGCAATCCCCGCGGTCGAACATCTTCTTTTGCGGTAAACAATGCCTGATTTCCTGTGGTCAATTATTTAAACTTCAGATCATCTTAATTTTGGGGTTATTCCTCTTCTCTCTGCTGCACCTCCTGCGATCGGTTTCAATTAATGGTCAAAAGAAGAAACGACCAGAGAATTCGCTTGCTTGCCGAAGCCTTCCCAATCTTAGGCCCCTAGAAAAATATCATCCCCCACTTTGGCTAAAGCCCATTTCAGGGCATACCCGCCCTCATTGAAAAGTAACTAATATGGGGATTGGTGTCAAGTGGAATTTTGGGTTGGCCGGCCAATCTCGGCCCATTCTGAAAATATGCCCCTTTATTTTCCTTCCAGGAATGAATATATTCAAACTACGAATTGCAAACTTTATTCGGTTTACGAGGTGAAAGGCCATGTCGGGACAAAACTTAGTGGAGAAGATTGCGCAGAGATTTGCAGTTGACCTGGAGGACGGCCATGTTTTGCGGGCGGGTGATTATCTCTCTATTAAACCGTCCTATATAATGACCCACGATAACACTGGAGCCGTCATTCCCAAATTCATTAGCATCGGTGCCAGGAAAGTGGCCAATTCCCGACAGCCGGTTTTTACTCTCGACCATGATATCCAGGATACGGGTGAGAAAAACCTCGAAAAATACAGGAAGATAGAGAATTTTGCCAGAGAACAAGGTATCGATTTCTACCCGGCCGGACGTGGCATAGGACATCAAATAATGTGTGAAGAGGGATATGCCTGGCCCGGAACGATGGTGGTGGCATCGGATAGCCATTCTAACATGTACGGCGGGTTGGGATGCTTAGGCACGCCAGTTGTGCGCACGGATGCGGCGTCCATCTGGGCCATCGGGCGGACCTGGTGGCAAGTTCCCCCCGTGGCTAAAGTGGAGCTTCGCGGACGGCTCATACCCGGTGTTTCAGGTAAAGACGTTATCGTAACCTTGTGCGGCTTATTCAATAAGGACGAAGTGTTAAATCACGCCGTTGAATTTGTCGGCGACGGCGTGGCAAGTCTCAATGTGGAGCAGCGATTGACCATATCCAATATGACCACTGAATGGGGAGCGTTGGTGGGAATATTCCCCATCGATAATGTGACCATAGGCTGGCTTCAGATACGGGCGGGGTATTTGGCCAAACGGGGCCCTGCCGGGGTACCGTCGGACGCCGACGGAAATAACTCGCACCCGCGCCTGCATAAGGCGAGAATAGAGGATCTTCGAATGAACAACATTCTTGCAGACCCCGATGCTTACTATGCTCGCGAATTGTGGCTCGACCTGGGTTCGGTGCAGCCCTTTGTGTCCGGACCCAATACTGTCAAGAGCATGACCTCGATTTCCGAAATTCGAAAAAAGAAGATCAGAATTCAAAAGGCCTATCTTGTTTCTTGCGTAAATAGCCGGGTGGAGGATCTGGCGGACGCGGCCGCCATTGTCAAGGGCAAACAAGTAGCGGGAGACGTTGAATTCTATGTCGCAGCCGCCTCCAGCGAGGTTCAGGCGGAAAGTGAAAAGCGCGGCGACTGGCAGGTGCTCTTGAACGCAGGGGCCATTCCTCTGCCGGCGGGGTGCGGGCCTTGCATCGGTCTAGGCAAGGGCCTTTTGTTGGAAAATGAGGTCGGCATTTCTGCCACTAATCGCAATTTCAAGGGGCGTATGGGGTCGCCGCAGGCGCAGGCTTATCTGGCATCGCCGGCCGTGGTGGCGGCATCCGCTGTATCGGGAATGATCGACCTCCCGGGCGAATTCTCCGCTTCAGCGCCGGTGGGTGAGGCCCGCATAAGGAAGAAAGAGGGAATCTCAACTGGCCCCGTAACCGTTATTGAAGGTTTTCCGGCTACTATAGAAAGCGAAATGATTTTTTGCCATCAGGATAATCTGAATACGGATGGCATTTTCCCGAGCAAATACACCTATCAGGACGATTTCACGCCTCAACAACAAGCGCAGGTAGTTATGGAAAACTACGACGCTGAATTTGGCAAGCTCGTCAGGGAAGGCGATATCCTGGTCGGCGGATTCAATTTTGGTACCGGCTCATCGCGCGAGCAGGCGGCTACGGCGCTCAAGTATCGGGGAATTCGACTGGTGCTGGCTGGCTCATTCTCAGAAACGTACAAACGCAACGCCATCAACAACGGCTTTTTAATAATCGAGGCGCCCGAATTGGCGAAAGATTTGAAAGCTAAATTCGGAACGGAAAAACTCTCGGTCAGGACCGGAACCGTCGCCAACGTTGATTTCCAACGTTCAGTGGTCGAGGCCGACGGCAAGACCTATCCGATAGACCCGGTTGGGGCGGCAGCACAGGAATTAGTGCTTACAGGGGGGTTGGAGAACTGGGTGAAGAGAAATCTCGAAGGAAATTGAACTTTCCGATGCTGTTGGGTCGCTGAATCCTACGGTAAGAATGTTTGGCGTCAGGTTCGGAGACCTGACACCACGCGCTGAGGAATCCAATGGAAAAAACAATCTCTCGGCAAATAGCGGAATTTGCGGTTAATTTAAAATTTGGGGACTTGCCCCAAAATGTTGTGCACGAGGTCAAGCGATATCTCTACGATTCGATTGGCTGCGCCTATGGCGGCTATCACACCAAAGATGTCATTATACTTCGCTCTATATATAAGGAAATGGGTGGCGCCGCTGAGGCCACGATAATCGCTTTTGGAGATAAGATGCCGGCGGTCAACGCCACGCTGATAAATTCCCTCATGATACGCGCCCTCGATTTCAACGACATCTACTGGAAACAGGACCCGTCGCACCCTTCTGACATCATCCCGGCGGCGCTGTCGGCGGGGGAGAAGGTCGCGGCCACTATGAAAGAGGTCATCGTCGGAATCGTGCTGGCATACGAATTCGAGCAGCGCCTGTGCGAGTTTGCGGTCCCGGGAGTGCGCGAGCGCAAATGGCACCACGCCACTCTCACCCAGTTCGTTTCGCCGATCGTGGCCGGCAAGCTTCTGGGTTTGACTGTCGACCAAATGGTCAACGCCATCGGCATAAATGGCTCGCATAATCATACTATCGGATGCCCGACCGCCGGCAAGCTGACAATGATGAAAAACACGGTCGACCCCATGGCCACCCAGTCTGGCGTTTTCGCCGCCCTCATGGCCCAGCGCGGTTACACCGGCACCGAGGCAGTGTTTGAAGGGAAAGAGGGGTTCATGGACGTATTCGGACCGGACTGGGATAAAGATAAGTTATTAGGTGGTTTGGGTACAAAGTATAGAATTTTGGAATGCAGCATGAAGGCATTTCCGACAGAAGCGTTGACACATACGCATATAACGGCGACTTTGAAAGTCGTCAAGAACAATAACATCTCTTATGACAGGATAGAATCGGTCATAATCACGACTATCGCCCGAGCCTGCGATATCCTATTCGACCCGCATAAGTACCGCCCGGAATCGCGCGAAACGGCCGACCATTCGTTGCCATATTGCATCGCTGCGGCGCTGGTGGACCATAACGTCACCGCTCAATCGTTTTCGGAGGAGAAGCTGAAGGACCCTCGGATATGGGAGGTGATCGACCGTATCAAAGGGGAGGCATCGGTCGAATTCGAGAAGATGTTTCCAGCCAAACAGCCGTCGAGAGTTGTGGTGAAAACCAAGGACGGCCGCGAGTTCTCGGAATACCTCGAATACCCCAAGGGCGATCCTCGCGAGCCGATGACGATGGAGGACCTCGAAACAAAGTTCAACGCATTATCATCTGCCCTGTTGAAGCCCGATCGTCAGAAGAAAATTCGAGAGATGATATTCTCGTGTGAAAGGATGAAAGCGCGCGATCTGATGCGGGAGCTCGCGGTGGACTTCGAATAAATATCGTATGCAAACCCCCAGATGTATAAAGGGTCGCCTTTAACATTCATAATTTATTTTAGCTTGACCGCCTCTCCGGCTAAGATTAATTTCGGCGTGATGGAAGAATTTATTTCATACTTTTCACTGGTTGCCTTGATCCTGGTTCTGATTTTGCTAACCTGGGCCATCATCCTGATGTATGACCAGAGGGCACGGAAGGTGACATCGCGAAGCCGTCTGGCGGAGCTTAGGAAAAAGATCGAGGCGCTGCCCGAGAGCACCGATGAGGAGAAAAATAAAAAAGGGCTTCTGGAGAAAGAGCTTAAGCTCGAATACCTCGACAATATCCTGGGTGAGCTTGAGAAGGTTCAAGCAGCAATTTCGAAGAAGACGCTGGAAATCAAGAAATCGAGGGCGCGACGAAAAAGCAGATAGATCGATGACTCCATCGATATACGCAAATCCGATTAATTACTTGCGAGGAAGAAATATGCGTAAGATTACGTTGATTTTAATGGGAATCGCCATTATTGCAGGTTGCGGCGAGGAAAAGCCCACGGACAATAACGAACCGGGGATCGTGGTGACAATCACGCCATTCAGGGTTGTGGTTAATTTTGGGACCATCTATCAATTCAGGGCAGCGGTGGAAGGCACCGATAACGAAATCGTGACATGGTTCGCAAATGATGTGGCCGGCGGCGATTCCACCTATGGGAGGATCGACAGCGCCGGATATTATGCGGCTCCGGAGATCGAACCGCCCGACGCCGATTCTGTCAGGATCGAGGCCCGTTCCGCAGTCGATCCCACGAAATCTGGTTTTGCCTGGGCGGTGTTGATAGATCCAAGCAAAATCTATGTCAGCTTTCTTGGATCCGATAGTCTGGGAATTGGGTCGCTTCACAGGCCGTATCGAACCATATCCAAAGCGCTGACCCGCGCCGTCATGGGGCAGATAATTCACGTTTCGTCGGGCGAATTCGATGTTGCCGCGGGCGAATCATTTCCGCTGGCGATTCCTCCGGGGGTTACCGTCAAGGGTGCGGGCGCGGATTCGACTTTCGTCACCGGTCCGGGGGGGATGAATCCGCTGACAGACGCCATGTTCGAGGTTCATGGAGACGCCATCACCATAGAGGCCATGCATATTCGCTCATCGGATTCGCTGGGAGTGGGAGTATGGCTGAGACCGGGAATACAAACACGGCTGGTAAGGAATCGAATCACGCGCAATTATATCGCAATATATGTCGACGGGCCTGGAGGGACCGGGGTGCCGCGGCCTATTATCGATGCTAATCAGATTGACCTGGATTCGATAGGCATTGTGACCGCGGATTCGAGCCAACCGATTATCAGAAATTCGGTCATAACTGAGTGCTACAAATTCGGTATCGATATCCGCGATTTTTCACGTCCCGATCTGGGGGATAACGATTCCACGGGAGCCGGGATGAATACGATTAGAGATTGCGGCGATTTCAATTATCATTGGCTTATTTTCAATGGCACGTCCAATACGATTATGGCTATCGGAAACTCCTGGCAGGTGCCGTTGCCGTCATACAACGACCAGTTCATTTATGACGACGAGGAATCTGGCAATTCCTCGGGGCCGGTAATACTGGAATAGTACGCTTCTGTCATTTCTGCCGAAATGGGTATTCTAAAGTGATCAATCGAATACCTCGCGGTTCATATTAGGCCGCAAATAAGCAGTTTCCGGGGAATAAAGCAGTTGCGATATTGTGATACCTTGGGAAACATGATTTCTTACCGAAATTGGCCGGGGCAATGCTTTATTTGGGCAACCGAGTTTTGGCCGGATTTGGTTTTTTTAACCTTTTCCGGCAAAATAATTTACAAAAAAACTTGACGAAAACCCCATCTGCTCTTATAGTTTCCCTCGAAAATAGAGTGGAATGCCAATTGTATTCATTCGATGCCGGTTTAAGGAGGTTATTGTTAACGATTTACTAAAGAATGGAGGCGGATGGCGTTAATAGCTGTTA
>Ga0214473_10004325_pt1 | contig 17074 bp, 15 predicted proteins | sample RVTome_7_FD_203509 | JGI IMG/M metagenome (GOLD analysis project Ga0214473, IMG submission 203509) | Soil microbial communities from uranium-contaminated site in the Upper Colorado River Basin, Wyoming, United States - RVT98D197 | ecosystem: Environmental > Terrestrial > Soil > Contaminated >... | reverse complement strand
CTGGCTCCCCAGCCAGCCGGTCCCATCGTCTAGTGGCCCAGGACGCCGCCCTCTCACGGCGAAAACGCGGGTTCGAACCCCGCTGGGACCGCCACGAATAACCGCCTGCCGTTCGTATAGCGGGGTTCCCCCGCCCCACTCCCAAATATAAAGCGCTCCCTGGGGTACCCCCTTCGGGGGCACTGGGACCGCCACTCACATCTCACTTTCGATAATACTCATGGGTTCCTACCCCCTTCGGGCCCCGGCCGCGACCAGCGAAAAAGGGATATCCTATCGGACCCGGGACGTCGCCATGTCCTGGTTATCCTCGCCGAGGAGGGTCGCCCGCATCTGTATTCCGCGGTTGGTCCCCCTACCGCGGCAATAAATTCCGGGACCCCTTTGCGGTCCGTGTCCGCGCTCCGATCCCCCGGTTTCAGACCGGCGGTACGAGAGGAATTCACCGGCGGATAATGCGAGGGTATCCCGCGCAATCGGTTCAAATCAGCCGGATATATGTAAATATTTGCCCACTATAAGAAAAATATACCCTACATCCCATCGATATTTTTAAAAAACCCTATTAATAACAAGAGATTATGGGATCCGATGTTTCGGTATGCATATTGCTGATAAAACACAGGGGGTGTTCCCGGTTGATGTTTTATATCATGATATTTATCAATAGATTCATGGTCCTTCCAAGGCAGATGGGCGGTAGTCCATCCGGATCCGTTTAGGGATCGAATCCTTCTTGACTCGTGTTAAAGAATACATGGGGGGGGAAATGAGGGTCCGGAGATATTCAATGTTGAGCCTGTGTCTGATGGTCGCAGCCTGCGGCTCCACGGTGAAAAACATCCCTCCGTCGAATCCTGCGCCCCACGGGGTGTCTTCCGCCGCCCTTCCCGGCGAGGAGTACAGGATCCAGCCGGGGGACCTGCTGGATATCAAGTTCTTCTACAGTCCCGAGCTGAACGAGCAGATTCCCGTCCGGCCTGACGGGCGCATCTCCCTGCAGCTGGCACAGGAGGTCCGGGCGGAAGGGCGGACGCCGGCTGAATTGACGGCGATATTGAAGGAAACGTATTCGAGCGAACTCAAGAAACCGGATGTCACCGTCATCGTGCGCTCTTTCGGAAACCAGAGGGTCTACGTGGACGGCGAGGTCGGCAAACCGGGACTGATCCCCTTGACGGGGCCCACCACGGTTCTCCAGGCGATCGCCCAGTCGGGGGGTTTCGTGTATACCGGCAACACGACCGATGTGCTGGTGATCCGCCGCAGTCCCGAGGGCCAGCCGCTCGCGATGATGGTGAACCTGAAAAAGGCACGTGACGGATCCGATCTGTCCCAGGACATTTACTTGAGACCTTCCGACATCGTCTACGTCCCGAGAAGCGCCATCGCCAATGCGAATCTCTGGATCGAACAGTACTTGAACAGAATGATCCCGAGGATCGGATTCATCTATTCCCATCCCGCCGGGAGCGGAACGATCGGGATCGATACGACGAGCACGTTCGTCACCCCCATTCGATAATTCCGGAGGGCCGGGCACCGGAGTCGGACATGAGCGTCGGCGGGAAAATTCTCTATCGGCAGGAAAGAGCTCCCACTGGAGGATTGCGGGAATTCCTGACGGTCCTGTTCAAGCACAAGTCCAGGATCGCGACGGTGTTCTCGCTCTCCGTGCTGATCGGCCTCGCCCTATCCTTCCTGCTCCCGCCCGTCTACGAGGCCCGATCGACCGTTCTGATCAAAGTCGGGAGGGAGTACATCAGCAGTCCCGAAGTCGGCAATACCCGGGCCCTGCTCTCCCTCGAACAGCAGGAGGTCCTGAACTCCGAGATTCAGATCTTGAGCAACCGGGAACTGATCGAGAAGGTCGTGACGCTCCTGACCGTGGAGACCTTGTACCCGAAGCTGGCGAAAAATTCCACGTCGAAGATCAGCCCCCGGGAAGCCTCCATCCTCCAGGTGGAGAAGGACCTCACCGTCTCCGGGGTCAAGAAATCCAACGTGATCGAGGTTTCCTTCCAGCATGGAGACCCGCGGGTCGCGGCGAAGGTCGTGAACCTCCTCGTCGAGCTGTTCCGGGAAAAGCACCTCAAGGTCTTCAGCGACCCCCAGTCGTCCTTCCTGGAAAAACAACTCCAGATCTACCGGGGCAAGCTCGGGGAATCCGAACAGACCATGGAATCCTTCAAACAGAGAAACCAGGTTTTTTCCCTGGACGAGCAACGGTCCCTGCTCCTCAAGCAGCGGACGGAGCTGGACAGCACCTTGAAGAACACGAACCACCGGATCGACGAACTGAGGGAGAAACTGCGCTCCCTGAATAACCAGAAGAAAACCAGCGGCGAAAAGAACAGATCCATGTACACGAACACGGAGAAGGACAAGATCCTCGTGGACGCGAAAGCCAAGCTCCTCTCCCTCCAACTGACCGAACAGGATCTGCTGAAGCGCTACCGGGAGGACAGCCGCCGGGTGGAGGACGTCCGGAACGAGATCCGGACGGTGAAAATTTTCCTCAAGGAACAGGAGGAATACATCAGCGGAACGGCGGAAACGGGCGGCAGGATCTACCAGGAAGTGGAACTGGAGATCATCAAGACCGAGGCGGACCTGACATCGCAGGTGGCGAAGGTCGCGGGACTCGGACAGCAATTGCTCCAACTGGACGGACAGATCCGGACGCTCGACCTCAACGAGAGGAAGTTCCAGCAACTGAAGCGGGAAATGGCATCGAACGAGAAATATTTCCGGACCTACGAGGACCGGTTCGAGGAAGCGCGGATCTCGGAAGACATGAACCGGAGCAAACTGGCCAACGTCAGCGTCATCCAACCCGCCGCCGTCCCGGTGAAACCCGTCCGTCCGAAAAAAATGCTCAATATGCTGCTCAGCCTCTTCATCGGCACTTTCTTGGGTATGGGCCTGGCCTTCGTCTCCGAACATCTTTCCCAGGGTTTGACGACCCCGGACAGCGCGGAGAGGCGGCTGGGCCTGCCTGTGCTGACAACCGTCTCCCTGAAAGAGGCATAGCCGATCGTGTACCTCCAGCACTTCCATCTCACCCGGCCCCCTTTCCACATAACGCCGGACCCGGAGTTCCTTTACTCGAGCCCAAGCCACAGGGAGGCGCTGGCTTCCATCATTTACGGGGTCGAGGAGAGAAAGGGGTTCCTTGCGCTGGTCGGTGAGGTCGGGGTGGGAAAAACCACCGTCCTGCGCACGTTCACCGAAAAGGCGGACAAGGAGAAACTGAAGGTCATCTACCTGTTCAACGCCAACATGACCTTCAAGTCCCTCGTCAAGACGCTATGTACGGAACTGGACCTGCCTTCGGACACGGAGGATTATTTCGACCTCGTGCCCAAGCTCTACGAGGCGCTGATCGAGCATTACCGGCTGGGGCGCAACGTCGTGCTGATCATCGACGAAGCCCAGAACATGCCCGTCGAGACCCTGGAAAATCTGCGCATGCTATCGAACCTCGAGACGACCAAGGACAAGCTGATCCAGATCGTGCTCTGCGGCCAGATCGAACTGGACTACATGCTCAGCCTCCAACAGCTGCGGCAACTGAAGCAGCGCATCGTCCTGCGTGCCGTCATCTCCCCTCTCACCCCCTTGGAGAGCGAGGAATACATCCGGCACCGGCTGGCCCGGGCGGGATGCAAACGGACGATTCCGTTCACGAAGACGGCGCTGAAAGAGATCGTCCGGCATGCCCGCGGGATCCCGCGAATCCTCAATATCCTGTGCGACAACGCCCTTCTTACCACCTTCGGGTACCGCAAGGAGAAGGTGGACAAAAACATTGTGAAGGAAGTCATCATCGATCGGGGAGAGAAAAAGAGGCCCGCGTTGCAGAGGTGGGCCGTCGCCGGGCTGCTGGCGCTGCTGCTGGCGCTGCTGCTGGCCGCGTCCGGGTATTGGATCGGAACGAAGAGCATGGCCGGGGCGATCATGCTCGGGAAATACTTTCCTTTCTGATCGGGGGGGGCATGGCAAAAATCTACGAAGCGCTGGAACAGGCGCAGCGGGAACGGATGAGGGTGGAGAGTCCTTTCCCTGTTCCGGCCCCCGAGGATCCACGGAAAAGGCCTCCGGATTCGGCGATGCACCAGGAGATGGCCCTCCTGTACCAGCAAATCGATTCGCGGCTAAACGGCTCCCCGAAGAAAGTGATCCAGTTCATCGCGGCGAGGGAGGGGGAAGGGACTTCGACCATCGTCCAGGAGTTCGCGCGGACTTCGGCGACGATTCTCGGGAAATCGGTGTTCCTGTTCGACGCGGATGTGGGGAACGCCCTCCCCTTCCCCACCGGCGGAGCGGGGGAAAACGGCGACGGGCAGGATTTTCCAGATCCGGAACCGGTGGAAGGGAACGTCCCCCGGGACGAGCCTGCGAGCACGGCCGTCTGCCTGATCCCTCAAACCGCCTGCGGAATACGAAAATATTTCTATTCCCCCCAGATCGACTCCTTCTGGGAGAACCTGCGTAAGCGGTTCGACCTTGTCCTCATCGATTCACCTCCCTTCCAGTCCTCCCCCGACGGGATCGCCATTGCCAGAAGGGTGGACGGGGTCGTCATCGTCCTGGAAGCGGAGAAGACCCGCTGGCCGGTAGCGGAACGCCTGAAAGAACAGATCCTGTTGAACGGGGGGAACATCCTCGGGCTCGTGTTCAACAAGCGCCGCTACTACATTCCGGAATACGTCTACAAGCGGATATGAGCGGATGACGGATCCTACCCGGAATACCCCTTCTCCGGAAACTTTCCGCAGGATCCTGGGGCGGGAGCGGGCTCGCACCGACCGCACGGGCATCCAGTTCTCCCTCGTCGTGGTCGATCCGACCGGCGACGGGAGGGAGGATCACCTCGGTCTGGGACCGCTGGCGGACATTCTCTCCCGGAGGATCCGCGCCACCGACGTGGTCGGAATGTTCGACGAACGATCCCTGGGTGTCGTACTCCACGCGACTCCGGCGGAACGAGCGTGGGATTTCGTCAACGACGTCCGATCCCAAGTGACCAACGGCGGCCAGGAACCGCTCTGTACGGTCTATACGTATCCCACGTCCCAGGGCTTCTTCGGGCAGTCCTCCGGAAATCCGCCCTGGGGGAGGGCGGAGGGCGGAGGACGGCCGGTTATCTGCGGGCCCGGAAATCTCCCGGTGAACGGGGACGGTGACAAGACGGTCCACCGGATGGAAGGGATTTTCGGTTCCGCGCTCCCTCCCTGGAAGCGCAACATCGACGTGCTGATCTCTTCCTTGGGCCTGATGCTTCTTTCCCCCCTCTTCCTGGCCATCGCAACGGTGATCAAGATCGTCTCCCCCGGCCCGGCGTTCTTCCGCCAGGAGAGGGTCGGCCACACGGGGAAACACTTCACCATGTGGAAGTTCCGGACGATGCACCTGACAAATGAGGACACCTTGCACCGCCGGTACCTGCAGGGGTTGATCCGTGGGAGTCAGCCGATGGCGAAGCTCGATTCCGGGGGGGACACGCGCATCATCCCTTTCGGGAAGATTCTGCGCCGGACATGCATCGACGAGTTGCCCCAGTTGCTGAACGTGCTGCAGGGAGACATGACCCTCGTCGGTCCGAGACCCTGCCTCCCATACGAGGCCGAGGAATACCTCCCGTGGCATACGCGACGGTTCGACAGCGTCCCCGGCCTGACGGGCCTGTGGCAGGTCAGCGGGAAAAATCGGACCACCTTCAAGGAAATGATCCGGTTCGACATCGCGTACTCCAGGACGATCTCCCCCTGGGGGGATATCAAGATCATGGCAATGACCCTGCCGTCGATCTGCACGGATATCGCAGACCCCGTCGAGGAACCGAAGACAGTCCGTCAGGATTCGACAAATACCGGGGGCAAGCAGGGGAAAACCCCTTAAGGAGGGCCGAATGAAACCCATCAACGTTGCCGTGGTCGGGTGCGGTTACTGGGGACCGAACCTCATCCGGAATCTCATTTCCCTTCCGGAGTGCCGGGTGAAATGGGTATGCGACATCGACCGGAACCGGCTTTCCCATATGAAGCAGATCTTCCCCGCCGTCGAGACGACTCCGGACTTCGAGGCCGCGTTCAACGATCCCGAGATCGACGCCGTCGTCATCGCTACTCCGGTTCACCTTCACCATGGGATGGGAAAGAAGAGTCTGCTGGCGGGGAAGCATACTTTCATCGAAAAGCCAATGGCACTTTCCGCGGTGGAATGTTACGAGCTGATCGAGCTGGCGGCGATGAACCGGCGGACGCTCATGGTCGGTCACACTTTCATCTACTCCTCTCCCGTCCGGAGAATTAAGGAAATCATCGATTCCGGCGATATCGGCACGGTGCAATACATCAGCTCCCGTCGTCTGAACCTCGGCCTGTTCCAGAAAGACATCAACGTGGCATGGGACCTGGCAACCCACGACATCTCGATCATCCTCTACCTTCTCGGGAAAGTCCCCATCACCGTGAACTGCCAGGGGACGGCCAATGTCAACAAGGGGGTCGAAGACGTCACCAACATGTCCCTGAATTTCGCCAACGGGGGGTTCGCCACGATCCACAGCAGCTGGCTTGACCCCAACAAAGTGCGGGAGATGATCATCGTCGGCAGCAAACGGATGATCGTGTACAACGACAACGAATCGCTGGAAAAAATCAAGATCTACGACAAGAGGGTGGAGACCCCTCCGCATTACGACACGTTCGCCGAATTTCATTATTCCTACCACTATGGCGATATGTATGCCCCCTACATCAAGCAGACCGAGCCTCTCAAGGTGGAGTGCCAGCATTTTCTGGACTGCATCCGGACCGGGGCCCGGCCGCAATCGAGCGGCGTGGAAGGCCTTCAGGTCGTTCAGATCCTCGAGGCATCGACCCAATCCCTGAAAAACGGTGGAGGGAGGGTTGGGATCGAAAGTGACATGGTGGGAATGCTTTCCCCAGCATCGTGATGGGACCTGCAAGAATAGGGCACCCGAACTCCACTACACAGGCGAAAGGGAAACGCATGACCATCGAACCTTCCCAGTTCCTCCGGATCGCCCCCGACGTCAAACTCGGGGAAGGCGTCAAGATCCATGGCTTCGTGAACATGTACGGGTGCGAGGTCGGGGACCATACAAAGATCGGGACGTTCGTGGAAATCCAGAAAAACGCCAGGATCGGCAGGAACTGCAAGATCTCGAGCCACACCTTCATCTGCGAGGGGGTGACCATCGAGGATGATGTGTTCGTAGGGCACAACGTCACGTTCATCAACGACCCCTTTCCCCGTGCCACGAACGAGGATGGAGCCCTCCAGACGGAGAAGGACTGGGCCAGCGTTCCCACGCTGGTGAGAAAGGGGGCCTCGATCGGATCCGGCGCCACGCTACTTTGCGGGATCACCGTCGGGGAAAGAGCGATCGTGGGGGCGGGCAGCGTCGTCACCAGGGACGTCCCACCGGGGACGATCGTCGTCGGCAATCCTGCCCGATTCCTGCGGACGGTGGAAGGAGGGACAAGCAGATGAAAGTCCCCTTCCTGGACCTGAAAGCCCAGTATGCGTCCATCCGGGATGAGGTGGGGGTCGCGCTGCAGCAGGTGCTCGACCAGACCGCATTCGCGGGAGGCCCCTTCGTGGCCCAATTCGAAAAGGAGTTCGCGGCATTTTGCGGGACGCGGTTTGCGGCGGGGGTGGGCAGCGGGACGGACGCGCTGTGGATGGCGCTGCTGGCCTTGGGGGTCGGCCAAGGAGACGAGGTCATCACCGTTCCGGACACCTTCATCGCCACTGCCGAGGCGATCAGCTGGTGCGGAGCGAAGCCGGTGTTCGTAGACGTGGACCCGGTCACCTATAACATGGACCCATCAAAGCTCGAGGCGGCGGTCACGGGGAAGACAAAGACCATCATCCCCGTCCATCTCTTCGGACAGATGGCGGACATGGACCCCGTCATGGCGATCGCGCGCAAGCGCGGGATCTTTGTCCTCGAGGACGCCTCCCAGGCCCACGGGGCGGAGTACAAGGGGAAAAAGGCGGGCTCGATCGGGGACGCGGGCTGCTTCAGCTTCTACCCGGGGAAGAATCTCGGCGCCTACGGGGAGGCCGGGGCCGTGGTCACCGGGAACGAGGAACTGGACAGGAAAATCCGGATGCTGCGGGACCACGGGCAGGCGAAGAAATACCACCACACCATGATCGGGTGGAACGCCCGGATGGACGGGATCCAGGGAGCGGTCCTCAGCGTGAAGCTCCGGCACCTCCCCGCCTGGAACGACGGGAGGCGCCGGAATGCGGGGATCTACGACGAACTCCTGAAAGGCGTGCCCGGGGTCGCCGCCCCGAAAGAGGCCGCCTATGCGAAGCACGTCTACCACATCTACGCCATCCGCGTACCGGATCGGGACCGCTTGATCGCCGCGCTCGCAGAGAAGGACATCCATTGCGGCATCCATTACCCGATCCCCCTCCACCTGATGGACGCCTACAAGCCCCTGAACCTCGGCGAGGGATCTTTCCCCGTGGCGGAGAAGAGCGCGGCGGAGTTCGTGTCTCTCCCGATGTTTGCGGAGCTCTCCCGGGAGCAGATCGATTTCGCGGTGAAAGGGCTCAAGGAGGTCCTGGCGGTCCCGGCGAAGTAAGGCGGGCGCCGGGCATGCCCCCCGTTTCCGGAACGGTAAACCCACTGGTCGAACCGGGATGGGACGATATGGTGGCAGCCCACCCGGCCGGATCCTTCTTCCATACGACTCCCTGGGCCAGGGTCCTCGTGGAGTCGTACGGATACCGTCCGGTCTACTTTACCGTCGTGGAAAACGGTACGTTGCAGGCGCTCCTTCCGGTGATGGAGATCAGCAGCGTTTTCACCGGCAGGCGCGGGGTATCCCTCCCCTTCTCGGATTACGCCGACCCGTTTGGCGCGGATGAAGAGCGGTACCGGGCCCTCGCGAGCCGCGCCGTGCAATACGGGAAGGAGAAGCGCTGGAGCACGCTGGAGATCCGGGGAGGGAAGTGCCCCTGGCCGGAGAGGATGTCGTCCAGGGAGTTTCTCGGCCACCGGTTGGACCTGGCGCGCTCCGAAAAAGAGGTTTTTTCTTCGTTTCGAACGAATATGCAACGCAACATCGTCAGGGCAGGAAAGGACGGCGTAAAGGTCGAGATATCCGATTCGACGGAATTCATGGAGGCGTATTATCGCCTCCATTGCATCACCCGGAAAGATCACGGGATTCCTCCACAACCGCTGAGGTTCTTCCGTAAGGTCCAGGAACACGTTCTTCGGCGGGGTATGGGTTTTATCGTCCTGGCGACATTCCGCCAGGCCGTCGTGGCGGGAACGGTGTTTTTCCATCATGGCAGGAAGGCGATCTATAAATACGGCGCGTCCAACGATGCAGGAAAACAGTGTCGGGCGAACAATCTCGTGATGTGGGAAGCCATCCGGTGGTATCTGCGGGAAGGCTTTACCGAATTCTGTTTCGGACGGACCGAAGGAGAAAACAAAGGGCTGAGGGAATACAAACGGGGATACGGCCCGCAGGAATATCCCCTTCCCTACTATAAGTACGATATAGCACGGAACCGGAGCATCGATGAAAGTGCGGGAGAGGCGGCGGGTTACCTGAGTCGATATTACAGGAAGATACCGATTCCGATCTCCAGAGTGGTTGGAACGCTCATTTATCGGCACATCGGATAGGCCGCGATGGTACCCACCCGTTTGTACTACCAAGTTCGGCCGATGATTCCCCGCCGGCTCCAGATCCTCCTCCGTAGCTGGTACGTCCGGAAAAAACGCGCTCGATACCGTGACACGTGGCCGATTTACGATGAAGCGGCATCTCCCCCGGAAAACTGGAAAGGCTGGCCCGACGGGAAACGGTTCGCCTTCGTCCTCACGCACGACGTGGAGACCGAAGTGGGCCAGCGCCGTTGCAAGCACCTCATGGAACTCGAGCGGGAACTCGGTTTTGTCTCATCCTACAATTTCGTGCCGGAACGGTACACGGTATCCCGGGAAACGAGGGAGTCTCTCGTCCGTAGCGGATTCGAGGTCGGTGTCCACGATCTGAAGCACGACGGCAAGCTGTACGACTCCCACCGGAAATTCCTGGAGTGCGCCGGAAAAATCAACGGGTACCTCAAGGCCTGGGGCGCGGTAGGCTTTCGTTCGGGGGCCATGCATCATAATCTGGACTGGATCCACGAGCTTGACATCGAGTATGACGCCTCCACCTTCGAATTCGACCCGTTCGAACCCCAGCCGGATGGCCTGAACACGATTTTCCCCCTCTGGGTTTGTCGAAACGGCTCGGACCGGGGATATGTCGAGCTTCCGTACACCCTGCCGCAAGACTTCACGCTGTTCAAATTGCTAAGGGAAAAGGACATAACCATCTGGAAAAAGAAACTGGATTGGGTGGCATCGAAGGGCGGCATGGCCCTCCTCATCGCCCATCCGGACTACATGAGCTTCGACGGGAATGCGACTCGTTATGACGAGTACCCGGTGCGGCTGTACCGGGATTTCCTGGAGCATGTGAAGTCGCAATACGACGGCCAATATTGGAACGTCGCGCCACGCGATGTGGCGCGCTACTACAAGAATATCGCCGCAAGGGATTGAACCGGCGGAGAGGAAAACCTTGGACCTGGAGAAAAGGGAAGTCGTCGTCAACGTTGTGGAATCGAAAGAGTATCCAGTGAATGTCCCGTTCCACCCCGCGGAAAGATATCCCGAATATCGGGGGGAGCAAACCGACGACGGGAACCGGGTGTACGGGGAGGTTCGGGAGACGCTCGCGATGCTGGGGCTCGACAAGGAGAATTTCGGCACGCCGCGATGGAATCCGTTCCGGGAAATCGTTCGTCCGGGGATGACGGTATTCGTAAAGCCGAACACTGTCAGGCACCATCACATGGCGAACAAGGACATCTTCTCCGTCATCACCCATGCCTCCATCCTGCGTCCGATCCTGGATTATATCTGCATCGCCCTCGGAAACCGAGGGCGGATCATCATCGGCGACTCGCAAGTCATCTTCGGGCGGTTCGACAAGGCGTACGAGATATCGCAGATCGAGGGCCTTCTCGGTTGGTACCGGAAACAGACCCCCGTCCCCATCGAATGCTTCGATCTCCGGATCGTCCGGGGGACGAGGAGCTGGATGTACGGAAAATGGGCGCGGAAGAAGGTGGAGCAGGATCCCCGCGGGTACAAAGTGGTGGACCTCGGGAGCAGGAGCTGCTTCAAGGGCATCGATCCCCGCAGGCTCAGGATCGCGATCGCCAGCCACAAGAACATGTACAAGTTCCACTCGGACGGGAAACACCAGTACGTCTTCCCCGGCTCGCTCCTCGCGTCGGACGCCATCATCAACATCGCGAAGATGAAGACCCATCGAAGGACGGCGGTGACCCTCGCAATCAAGAATTTCATGGGGCTTCCGGCGCTCAAGGATTGCCTGCCCCATTTCATCACGGGTTCCGTGGTGGAGGGGGGGGACCAGTACATCCACCCGTCCCGGCGAAAGGCGATCTGTCTCTGGCTTCACGACCAGATCCAGGCAAACCCTTTCATCCCAGTGAAGTTCGCCTGCGCCGTATTGAAAAAAATCGTGTGGAACACGCACGTCCTCTATCCGTTCAAGGACGACATCTACGAGGCCATGTGGTACGGCAACGACACGCTTTGGCGAACCTTGATGGACCTGAACCGGATCGCTTTTTACGCCGACGGGAACGGCGTCGTCCAGGATACCGTGCAACGGAACTATTTCGGATTCATCGACGGGATTATCGGGGGGGAGAAGGACGGCCCCGTCTCTCCCGATCCGGTTCCGGCGGGGATCCTGATGGCGGGTCACAATTCGGTCTTCCTGGACGCCGTCGGATCCACGTTGATGGGGTTCGATTTCGAAAAGATCCCGATGATCCGGAACGCGATGAACAGCAATGGAGACGCGCTTCCTCTGTGCAAGGGCGACAAGGGAGATATCCGGGTCATCGATAAAATGGGCGTTTTCGACCTGGAGGAATACAAGAAGATCCGGAACCTGCACTTCGAGCCGCACCCGGCATGGAAAGGGCACGTCGAGCTTTGAGGGAGTACCGAAAATTCAGAAGGAACCTTCGAGATTACGGGATCGCCATCACCTTGCGCAAATCGCTGGGGCACCTGTTCGGGTTCCTGTATGATTCCAGGGTCTACCGGATCTACGGGATGGACCTCGAAAAATCCCATATCCCGCAACGTCAGGACGGCGAGTTCGTTTACCGGCTGATACCTCCCTCCGACACGGATTGCATTCTTCAGATCGAGGCGATGGAGGAGTGGCTGGAGGGGAGCCTGGCGTCGAAACTCGCGAAGAGCGGTTTGTGCCTCGTCGCGATGGACGGGAACGTCGTTGCGGGATTCAATCTCGTGGGGTTCGGCGAAGTCCATATGCCGCTGGTCAACGGGCAAAGGAATTTCCGGAACGGTTCGGCGTGGTCGGAGCAGATCACCGTGAACAACAAGTACCGTGGAAAGGGACTCGGCTCCGAACTCCGATATCGCATGTTCGCGGAATTGAAGCGGCAAGGGTACAAGAAATTCTATGGCGGCACGCGGAGCGACAATCAAGCGAACCTCAAGTTGACAAGGAAGGTCGGTTTCAAGGAGATCGCCGATATCCGGTACATGAAGATATTGACGATGGAGCGTTGGCGTCTGGAAAGGGTGAGGAATGGGAACGGATAGTACGGATTCAGCGAAAAATTTCCTGGTCGGGCGGGTCCTTTTCCCGGCGTCGAACGATCTTTTCAACAGGAAAGACATCCTGAAGAACTATGGATACTTATGCAGATCGGAAGCGTTTTCCCAGGAAGAGCTGAGGGATCTCCAGCTTTCAAAGCTGAAGGAAATCACCGAATATTGCCGCAAGTATGTGCCGTATTACAGGGAATTGTTCCGGAAGATATCCTTCGTCCCGCAGGAGATCCGGAGCCTTGACGACATCCGACGGATTCCTCCGTTATCGCGCCAGGAGCTGATCGAGAACTATCGCGACATGGTGGATTACCGGCTGCACTCCTCGATTCCGGTGGCGGAATCTTCCGTGCGGGGACCCGGTGAGCCGATCCCGTTCGGGCGGTTCAGGAAACATCGACTCGTCCGGAACACATCCAGCGGCTCGACCGGCGCTCCGACCCTGTTTTTCGAGGACGGGTCCCGGACGGCGCTGAACTGGGCGTACGAATTCCGCTGGAAAAAATGGTACGGCATCGGCCCCGGAGCCAGGGAAGCGCGCATGGCCAGGTTGTCCACCATATTCCTTCCCAAGAGCCGGTCGTTGCAATTGCGACAGATCCTCTGGAACCAGATGATCCTGCCGGGCACGAACTTGACGGATACGGAATACGCCTACTGCGTCGAGCGGATTCGGGCGTTTCGACCGCTCTCCCTGTGGGGGTATACCTCGGCCTTGACGGGATTGGCGGATTACATGAAGCGGGAAGGGGTGGATCTTTCCCCAGGTACCCTCAAGCTGTCGATCGGCTGGGCCGCCCCTCTTTACGATCACGAGAAAGTCCTGCTGGAAGATACGTTCCGCTGTCCCGCGACGAATATCTACAGCGCGAGAGAGGTCGGGCACATCGCGGCGAAATGCCCAGCCGGATCGTTCCACGTCAACCAGGAAAATCTCATCGTGGAGAGCGAACCGTCGGAAAACGGTGAGGACGGGGCGGGGGAACTCCTCGTGACGAACCTGGATCTATCGCCGATGCCGTTCCTGCGGTACCGGATGGGCGACATCGGCTCCGTCGGGAGCCGGCGGTGCGGGTGTGGGAGATCTCTCCAGGTATTGTCCAGCCTGATCGGCAGGACGGGCGAAACCTTCATCGCCAAGGAAGGAAGGATGATCTCGCCGAACTTCTGGTGCCGGGTGTTCATGTCCGACCGGTTCGCTGGGCAGATCCGGCGTTTCCAGGTTGTGTATACGAAGGAAAGGAACCTTCGCGTCCTCATCGTCAAGGGACCGGGATATTCGGCGGAGGCGGAGAAGTACATCAAGGACACGGTCGGGGCCAATTTCTCCCCCGACACGCGACTGGATTTCGAATACGTATCCGAAATCCGACCCCGTGTTTCGGGAAAGTACCAGATGGTCGTCAACGAGGCCAAGGCCTGAAGTCAAAGCGCCTCGCTTCGGAAATGGGAGACCGCCATGGAAACCGTCCTCATCGGGGATAGGGAGAAGCCGGAATGGGAATCGTTCATCGAGCGGAATCCTTTCGCGATCGCCTGGCAGAGCTACGGGTGGCGCGACGTCCTGGCGAGGCATTACCGATTCGATTTCCATCCCCTCGCGGTCTATGAATCCGGTAGGATCATCGGTGTACTGCCTCTGTACCGGCTCAAGACGGCCTTCTCGAGGGATTCCCTGGTCTCCGTGCCCTACGCGGTGGCCGGAGGGGTCGTCTCCGACAGCGAAGAAGCCCGGAACCTGCTGATCGGGAAAGCCGTGGAGATATCGAAAACGCACAATTCCTGCGGGATCGTCCTGAAGCAGTACAAGGTCCGCATGCCGGGGGATTTTCAGACCGACGAGAACTACTACAACAGGGAACTGGACATTTCGCAGGGTCCGGACGAAATCCGGAGAGGCTTTTCGGATCGCAACAGGAACATGATCGAGAGGATGGAAAAATCCCCCTGCGTCCTCGAATACCCTTCCGGCGACCTGGGGGGATTTTTCGGGATGCTGCTTCGGCATCTGCACGCCAGGGGAGTACCCTGCGTCGGCAGGAAGTGGATCGAGGATCTCCTCCGGTTCAAGATGTACTCCATCGCGCTTCTCAGAAAAGACGGTCGAACGGTCGCGGGGACATTGGTGAAGGAATTCAAGCAGACGGCTTCCTTCCCCTTCACCTGTCTTCGGGAAGACGGGGGGCAGGACAACAGGGCGGCCTACTGGCTGTACTGGGAATTGATGAACTATTTTTCAGGGAAAGGGTTCGAGATCATCCACTCCGGCCGGATCCCGAACAACGACGCGACCGACGACTATCGCCTCGGTTGGGGAGGCACGAAGCACGGCTACTACTACCAATATTTCCCGAACCGGGGCGGGAAAACGGAATATGCGTCGCGACGCGGAAGGAAGCGGGAGATCCTCGAGCGTTGCTGGAAAATCCTTCCGACACCCGTCGCGGGGGTGGTCGGTCCCCTGGTGGTAAGGAGGTTCCCTTGAAAAAACCGTATCCTCGTCTTCCTCCCCGGCCCTGTAGCGGCGACCGGGTTTCCGCATGGCCATCCTGAAGCACAAGACGCTGATCGGCATATTCCTCGTCTCCATGGGGGTCACCACCGTGTCCTTGGCGTGCGCGTTGGAGAACGGAGCACCAATCATTGCGAAATGGTATGGGAACAAAGCCGCCGCCGTAAGCCTGCGCTTCGATGATTCGACGGATTCCCATGTGAATTACGTGATCCCGAAGTTGAACGAATACGGAATCAAGGCCACGTTCATGGTCAACCCGGGCCTCGAGCGATATCAGAAGAACAAGGATTTCTGGGAGCGGGAAGTTCCCCGGAGTGGGCACCAGCTTGGGAACCACACAATGCACCATCGGGGAGCAAAGACTCCCGAGGAAGCGGATTATGAAATCGGACAGGTGTCCCGTCTGATCTGGAAATTGCACCCCAACCAAAGCAAGCTGTTGGTTTTCGCCAGTGGGGGCGGAGGGGTCCGGTGGGGAGGGAGGGATTGGGAAAATGCATTGAAAGAGTACAAGGAACTGGTGAAGAAATATTTCCTGATCGACCTCTACGATGGGCGTCACCCGGCCCTGGCGGCAAACCCGAAAGATGGCGATGACGAGATTATCCGATCGATAGAAAAAGGCATCTCGGAGCGTCGGCACCAAGCCATTGTTTTCCATGATATCGGAAATCCCGACATCATCGACTACCTGAGATGGATCTACAGGGGATACAAACTGACATTGAGCCGAGAGTCCTTCATGAAAACAATCGAGTTCCTGCGTGCTAAAAAGAATGTCGTCTGGACTGCTCCACTCGGGGATGTGCTGAAATACGAGGCGGAACGCGATGGAGCTCGGTTGGATATCCTCTCGAAAAGTCCGGAAAATATCCGGGTCGGACTCACGGTCGATACGGATGCGGAACTCTACGATCACAACCTGACCGTTATCATCCCATGGAAGGGGAATCCACCGGTAAAGTCGATCCTCCAGGGGGGGCGCCGCATCGACCAATTTACGAACGAGGGCCATTCCATTCAGTTTTCCGTGCGACCGGTGAGCAGCATCATCGACATCCGGTTCAAGTGAAGCGCGGTTTCATCGTTCAACGGGAAGTGGAAATCAATGAAGAAAAATAATACGGGCAAAAAGATTTGGGTGGATCTTGATAATTCCCCACATGTTCTGTTTTTCAAACCCATCATCGATGAGTTGAGGAACCTCGGGTATGAAGTCTTTATAACCGCTCGAGATACCTATCAGGTCTTTGATCTGGCCGATAAATACGGGTTGGAATACGAAAAAATCGGCCACCATTACGGGAAAAATAAACTAATGAAAGTTGCGGGGACGATCTTGAGGTCGATCCAACTTTCGATCAATGTATTAAAGGAAAAACCGAACCTTGCCTTATCCCATGGCTCAAGATCACAGGTGCTGGTTGCCAGGTCTCTGGGTGTCCCTTCGATCATGATCTACGATTACGAGTTCGCGACTCCTTTATTCATCGATCCGACCTGGATAATGATTCCCGAGATCATACCGGATCATGCCATCAAGTATAAAAAGGCACGGGTTGTTCGATATCCAGGAATCAAGGAAGACGTATATATTCCGAGATTCCGGCCAGACTCCCGGATCTTGAACGATTTCGGAATTGACAAGAAGGAAATACTGGTGACCTTTCGACCTCCTGCCACGGAGGCCCATTATCACAACCCGGAAAGCGAAGAATTATTTAAAAAATCCATCGAATTTCTTTCAAGTCATCCGGAAACCCGAATTGTTCTTCTCCCAAGAAACGCCCATCAAAAGGAATTCACGATCCATA